>ENA-OPCE01000252-OPCE01000252.1-human-gut-metagenome-genome-assembly--contig:-NODE-252-length-50912-cov-14.997817_pt1 | contig 50912 bp, 44 predicted proteins | sample MGYA00241247_ERZ501474 | MGnify/ENA primary metagenome ERZ501474 (study PRJEB25962, sample SAMEA2042572) | human gut metagenome | biome: human gut; feature: human-associated habitat; material: faeces... | reverse complement strand
CGCGGTTAAGATCCTTCGGGACCGGAACAAATGCCATTGACTGTTTCCTCCTTTCCGAGAGTAATGCTGCATTCGACCTCGTTGCCCCAAACATCCCAGCCTTCGGGGGACTGACGGGCAAAAAGCTCCACGCGGGGAAGGTCTCCCATGAGCCGAACAATGCGCTCCCGCGCCTCATCCGGTTTTTTGGAATGCTCTTCGATGTGGCTGAGGATGACCTGACGCACACCGGCGTCTACACGCTTCGGATGTCCCTTTGTGGCAAGGATGCAGATTTCCGCGTTCGCCCTTGTCCAATACCCCATGCCGGTGAAGAGATCATCGTTCCTGCGGTTTTGCTTCACCCATACAAAAGCCACGGTCTTATAAGAAAAGCCCCATGCCGTCAGCACTTCGAGTGCTTCACAAAGGCACGGGAACGTGATCCAGAGAAACAGGGCGCAGTCCTTCGCGGCAAGCTCACCGACCGGAAGTGCCTTGATGTCTTCAATGCACATCGTCGGATAGTGGCTTTCTGCCGACCGTCCCTGTCCCTTCTTGGAGTAAGTCCGATACGCCCAAGGGGGATCGGCGTAGATGATGCTGTACTTCTTCATGCTACCGACCTCCTTAGTGCGCATGGAAAATGGATTTTGCGAGGCTTCCGGTCTTGAACAGCGAGAAGCACAGAATGACCGTGTACGCTGCCACAGAGAACAGAGCCGAGTGAATGTTGTCTGCGATAATCATGCCGTTGATCAGCACCGCATAGATGCCCACACAGACCATGATGAGAAATCCCTGAAATGCCAGAGCGAACAGACCTTTCAGATAGTTCGTGCCGATGCTGCCCCATTCGCGGTTGCTCATGGTTGCGATGGGAATAGGCGCAATGCTCACGGTGCAGTAAATCTCAATCATGCGTCCGTAGAGGATGACCGTAATGAGGATCGCCATAATTTTGAGACACAGGCTGATCAGAAGAGTTTCTATCGATAGTCCAAGCAGTTCTCCGACGCCCATGTTCTCCATGCCGGTACGCATCTGCGCAATCGTCGAATCAATATCAATATGCCGCCAGATATTTTCCTGAAAATTGCAGACATAGCGAGGTTGCAGACCCCTACCGCTGGAGTGCAACCACCGTAGGGTACATTCTGGACAGGCAGGAATATCTGGGACATACGGTGCTGGGCAAATCCATCTGCGAGAATTTCAAAACGAAGCAGCGCAGAGCCGCCACAGCCGATGAACTGATGATTTTCCCCGATACCCATGAAGCCATCATTGAACAGGACACATGGGATATTGCCCATAAACTGCGGTTGCAGAAGCGTCCGAAAGCAGCCAACGGAACCTATACCCACCGTCTGTCCGGCTTGATTTACTGTGCAGACTGCGGCGCAAGGATGAATTTTTGCAGCCCGGACAGGGTGAAAAGCGGGAAACGGTTTGATTCAGATTCAGCTTTTCAGTGCGGAAATTATCGGAATACTGCCGGTCAATGTGTATCTCATTTTGTCAAAACATCGGTTCTGGAAGCGGTAATTTTACAGGCAATCCAAGCGGTCAGCAAATATGCCCTTGAAAATGAAGCCGAGTTTGTTGCCCAGCTCAAAAGCATCTGGAACGAAAACCAGAACAAAAACACAGACAGTGGGCAGCGGGAACTGGAAGAAGCCAGAAAGCGCATGGCAGAGCTGGACACCATGATTCAAAACCTGTACGAAAGCTCCGTGAAAGGTGTACTGCCGGAACGACAGGCGCAGCGCATGATCCAGCAGTACGATGAAGAACAAATCCTTCTGGAACGGCGGGTACAGGAGCTGGAAAGCCAGATTCAGCAGGAAACCGTAAAGAAAGCGGACACTGAGCGTTTTCTGGCACTGGTCAGAAAATACCGTGACTGCACAGAACTGACTGATGCCATGCTCTACTCCTTCATCGACCGGGTGGAAGTTCACGAAGCAACTGGCGGGCGCACCATCTACCGCCAACAGAACATCGACATCCACTTTAATTTCATCGGCAGCTACTACCCACCTGTTGAAACTGTGTCCGAGGAAGAACGGATTGCCGCCATAGATGCGGAGCAAAAACGGAAAAAGCAGGAAAAAGGCAGACGAGCCAATGAACGCAGGAAACAGAAAATAGAAGCCCTGCGACTGGCAGCAGAAGCCGGTGATCCGGAAGCCATTGCCCAATATGAGCAGCATTTGAGCAAACTGCGGGAGCGAAACCAGAAGTACCGCCAGAAGGTTCGGGAAGCCAGAGAAGCTGACCCGGAATATCTCCGGCAGTTGGGTGAAAAAGAGCGTATCCGTCAGGAAAAGCTGCTGGAAGCCGAGCGTAAGCGTATAGAACGAGCTACCCGGAAAAAGAAACTGTCACGAGCAGAACTGAAAGAAAAAGCCAAAACTGACCCGGAAGCCGCCGAGCAATGGGCGGCAATGAAAGCCAAAGAAGCCGAAGCCAGACAGCGCAAAAAGGAGCGTGAAGAAGCCCGGATAGTGTCAGACCCGGAGTATGCGGCTATGATGGCAGAGCGTAAGGCTGAATATACCCGCACACGGACAGCCAAACGCAAGGCTGAACACGATGCACTGGTTGAGCTTGCCAGGACTGACCCGGAAGCTGCCCGGCAGCTGGCTGAAAAGCGGAAATACCAAAGCGAAGCAACCACAAAATCCCGTCAAAAAATGAAGGCGGCGGCAGAAGCCGGTGATCCTGATGGCATCAGGCGTTATGAAGCCTACCTTGCCAAACGCAGGGAGGATTATCATAAAAAGAACCAAAGTAAGGAGGAAATTTCAGCATGAAAGAGTTAAAACCGAGAATCCACGAAAACGGCATGAACTATGTGCTGGTGGGCGATTACTATGTGCCGGATTTGAAGCTGCCGGAGGAACACCGCCCCATTGGTCACTGGGGACGGCTGCACCAGTCCTATCTGAAACAGTTTCGCCCGATGGTTTACAGTGACCTGCTTTTGTCCGGCAAGCTCCACACGGTCCTTGCCGATCTGAACGAACAGGCAGCTGACAGGCTAAACCTGATTATCCGTCAGATGGCAGAATCCGAGGGCGTGACCGAAGCTATGAAAGCTGAAAATCAGATGTTGTGGGTGCAGTCCATGAACTCCATCCGCAGCCGGGCTGAGGAAATCATCAAGGCAGAGTTAATCTACTGCTGAAGGGAGGTGGTGTCATGATTTTGGAAGAAATGTACAGCGGGAGGTTTTATCCATGTGAAACGGTTGTCCCTACATCGGAAGTATACCGCAAGGCGGGCAAAGCCTGTGAGAAACTGATGGAGCAGCTGTCCCAGCGGCTCAGCAAAGAGGACTATGAGCTGGTGAAAGAACTCCGGGCGCAGACAGCAATCGCCCAATGTGAAGAAAGCGAAAGCCACTTCAAATACGGCTTTTCCGCTGGGCTGATTGTTCAGCATGAAGCCTATGAACAGGTCAATGGGGAGAAATAGCCATGTTTCTGATAAAGCTGTTGGCATTGCCGCTAATAATAGCTGTGGCCCTGATTCAATGGGTGGCAATCTTTCTGACTTCCTTTTCTGCTATCCTTTTTGACCTGCTGGCAGGAATAATCTTCATGATTACACTTGCCGGGCTGATGTTTGGAGTGTGTACCGGCATGGAAGCATTGAAAATGCTGGCAGTCAGCTTTGCAATCTTCATCATCCCCCAGATAGCGGAATGGCTGATTGAAAGAATTGTAGACATAAACTACGGACTGCGTGATTTTATCAAGTCCTGACCCGACAATTTCATATCGTTCACAAAGCGACAGGTATTCCTATGGGAACTATCTGCCGCTTTTATTTTTATCAACTTCAAGGAGGACTATTTTATGAAAATGAGCATTGGTGAAAAGAAAATCCTGTTTGTCTTTGGCTGCCCCAACCGTGAAGCAACGGTGGATCGTCTGTATCAGGTGGCAGACCTGATTCCCGACCCTGCCGGAAAGAAAGTCGTGGAAGCTCTGGCTGACAAGCTGGACAGCGAGGGCGTAGAAAAGTGGTATCGCTGCTTCTTCTACAATATGAAGCTGGAGATGGAAGCCTATTACCGGCACAAGGCTATTTTGAATCGCATCGTGGGCGGCAGCATGGAGGTTGACAATGACGAGATTGACGAAGATTGAGAAAGAAACCATCATCCTGTTCAACGAGGGAGAAAGCACTGCCAGCATCTACACCTACAATGCCGGGCTGAAAAAGCGGCTGGCAGCGTTCAGCAAAAAGTATCCTGATCTATGCTGTTTGGAAAAGCCGGAGCATCTGGGCGGCGTGTCCTATCTGATCGACAAGTCCCGGCTGTCCATCCGCTTGCAGCCGCCGTACAGCGAGGAACGCAGGCAGAAAGCCAGCCAGTACGCCCGGCAAAACGGTTTCAGTGGCAAGACAAAGTAATGTAGCGATAAGGGGCTTTTTGCGGTCAGAATGTCGGGTCTACACCCGATGTTCTGACTGTTACATACAAAGCGTTTATCATCTAAAAAGCGGTTGATAGACATTGGTTTCTATGGTATAATAGTATGAATTGATCTGCGAAGGAGGTGTAGGCTATGGCAAAAAACAAACTGGTTGCCCCAGTAGTAAAATGGGTTGGAGGTAAGCGTCAGCTTTTGGACGAAATTACCCCTTTACTTCCTAAGCGGATAACATCATATTGTGAACCTTTTTTAGGTGGTGGAGCAGTACTTTTTTCAATCCAGCCTACAAGGGCAATCGTAAATGATTTGAATCAAGATTTAATAACAGTCTACGAGGTTATTCGTGACGATGTTGAAAGTTTGCTGGAATCCCTTAAGAAGCACGAAAATACTGCTGAATACTTTTACGCTATCCGAGATATGGACAGAGATAAAGAAGTATATCAAGCTATGTCGAAAGTTGAAAGGGCTTCGAGACTGATATATCTCAACAAAACTTGCTTTAACGGATTATTTAGAGTAAATTCATCAGGCGAGTTCAATTCCCCATTCGGGCATTATAAAAATCCGAATATCGTTAACGAACCTATACTGAGAGCTGTTAGCAAATATTTTGGTGCAAGCAACATCACATTTTATAGTGAGGATTTTGCTGAAACGCTGAAACGGGTACGAAAAGGAGGTTTTGTTTATCTTGATCCCCCTTACGATCCTGTTTCTGATACAGCAAGTTTTACCGGATACAACAAAGGCGGTTTTGACAGAAATGAACAGATCCGCCTAAAACAATGTTGCGATGAGTTAACTCGGCGTGGTGTCAAGTTTATGCTCTCCAATTCCGCAACAGAGTTTATCAAAGAACTGTACGGGGAGTATGAAATTACCATAGTAAAAGCGAAACGAGCAATTAACTCTGATGCAAGCAAGCGTGGAGCCATCGAGGAGGTGCTTATCAGGAATTATGGGACTGAATGATACCGCCTGGGAGAACCTTTTTGATAAGTATCACATACTTGCTGAAATTGAAAGAAATGGTCAGTTTACTATTTCAGCCAATCAGATTAAGGAATTTCGTGAGCCGAGGTTGATGACCAAGTTTGACCACAAAGTCAATCTACCAACTATTTTTGCTGAAAATCAATTGGCGATTTTGCCTGTTACTCGTGGCGATTATGTTATCTCGTCATTTTCAGCATACAAAGAGTTTGAGCAACCGTCCACAGATGTTCAGCGAATTTCAATTCCAGCACACATCCAAAGTTTGATGCCTCAATTCCTCGTAAGTGAAGCTATTGCGTTGAACTGTGCAAACGCTTGTGGAATTTTGGAAGATTTTCTGGAAGATGAAGCATTAGTAGCAACAGTTAGTGGGCGTATGAGTTCAGGGGAATTTAACTTTAACATCGATTCTGCATCAGGAACAAGAGCGGTGTCTGTTACTAATTCCCAGATCGAAATCGATGCTGCATACGAAGGAATCAACTATCTTTCCCTATTTGAAGCCAAAAGGGATTTGTCAGATGATTTTCTTGTACGCCAGTTATATTATCCGTTTCGTGTTTGGAGCAACAGGGTTACTAAGATAGTTAAGCCGGTTTTTCTCATTTTTTCTAACGGAATTTTTAATCTCTATCAATACCAATTTGATGACCCGCAGAATTACAATTCGCTCAGATTGGTAAAACAAAAAAACTATGTAATTGCAACGGAGATTTGTCTGTCCGATATTGAAAATCTGTTAGGAACTGTACCTGAGGTTCAAGAGCCAGAGATCTCTTTTCCGCAAGCAGATAGTATGTCCCGCATCATCAACCTTATTGAATTGCTGCATGAAAAGCCGATGACTCGAAACAGCATTACAACGGAATATGCCTTTGATGTACGACAAACAAACTACTATACCGATGCTGGAAGATATTTAGGGCTTATCGATAAGGGACGAGATGAGGATAATAACATTCTGTTCCAGCTTTCAGAAAAAGGGCATCGTATTATGAATCTGGCTTATCGAGAGCGTCAGCTTGCGATAGTTTCACAAATATTGGAACATAAGCCTTTCAGGGAAACGCTTAAACTACATCTTCAAAATGGTGTTATGCCTGACAAAAATACTATTGTGCGAATTATGAAAAACTCAAATTTGTATAATATTGGTGCTGAAAGCACATATTTCAGGCGTTCTTCCACTATTATCGGCTGGACAAACTGGATTTTGAGTATCATTGATGATTAAATAGTCGATGGTATAAATTGTTCCAGAGAGGAGGTGTGGTTGTTATGGCAAATGATCAAAATTCGCAAAGACCCAAAATTCAATCCCATGGCTATAATGGGAGTGAGCCTACTCGTATTTGTCCTAAATGCAAACAAGAAAAACCGCTAAGCGAATTTGGGTTCAGACAAATGGAGAATGGTGAGATTAGAAATCAGTCATGGTGCAAGGACTGTAGATCATCTTACTAAACCTTGTTGGCTTGTCAAGGAGAAGTGGACACCTTGATAAGCAAGGGTTAGAAACATTGCTCCTCTGACCGTCTATCGTAAAAGATAGGCGGTCTTTTTTTGTTCAATCATCAAAAGGAGACGATACACATGAATGAAAAACTGGAAAAGCTGAACCGCCAGAAAACCGCAGCCGAGAAAAAGCTGATTGCCGCCCAGCACAGAGAGAAGCAGCTGGAGCATGAGAGGAAACGCCTGACACGGAGCGAGAGAACCCACCGGCTTTGCACTCGTGCCGGGATGCTGGAGAAGTTTCTGCGTGAGCCTACTCTGCTGACCGATGACGATGTGATGGAACTTCTGACCTTCCTGTTTCACGGCGATGCCGCCCAAAAGAAACTGGACACGCTGATTGATGAGCGGAGGAAAACGCTGACAATGGACGGCAGCGAGAACCCCTTGTTTTAACAAGGGCGCAATTATACACCGCCTAAAGGTGGTGCATTGCGTTCTGCCGAAAGCCCCTTGCAGGGAGCTGATGATTTCCGCACAGGATAAACCCTCTGCTCCAATCATCCAGTGGAAGCTGCACTTCCCCTGCGCTGGCTAAAGCCAGCTACCCCTTTGCCCCCTGCTGTCCGAAAATCCCTGCCGGACAGGAATTTCCGAACAACAGGAATAGAACCCGATGACCTGACCGCTTGCAGCTTTGCAGACGGTCTTTTGTTTTGCCAAAGGAGATGATGAAGTGGCAAACCCTCATTTTGAAATCAAAATCACGAAGAGGAGCAAACGGCAGTCAGCTGTTACCGGAGCTGCCTACCAGAGCGGCGAGGATCTGTTTTCCGAGTATGACCAGAAGCACAAAGACTACCGGAAAAAAGAAGGTGTGGTCTACACGGAAATCATGCTGCCGTCCCATGCCCCGCCGGAATACGCCGACCGGGAACAGCTCTGGAACGCAGTGGAAGCCGTTGAAAACCAGTGGAACTCCCAGCTTGCCAGACGGTTTGTGCTGGCACTGCCCAGAGAAGTGCCGGAGGAATTGTATCCGCAGATGGTGCAGGACTACTGCAACCAGTTTTTTGTTTCCAAAGGCATGATTGTTGATTTTGCCATCCATGACCCCAAGCCACCGGGACACAATCCCCATTGTCATGTGATGCTGACCATGCGGGCAATGGACGAGCATGGGAAATGGCTTCCCAAAGCCAGAAAGGTTTATGACCTTGACGAAAACGGTGAGCGTATCCGACTTCCATCTGGGAACTGGAAAAGCCATAAGGAGGACACCATTGACTGGAACGAGCAGTATCATGGGCAGGAGTGGCGCACCGGCTGGGAAACAGTACAGAACCGTTATCTGGAAATGGTGAACAGCCCTGTCCGTGTCGATCTCCGTTCCTATGAAAAGCAGGGGCTGGACATCATCCCCACCGTCCACATGGGAGCAGCTGTCACACAGATGGAACGCCGTGGCATCCAGACCAATATCGGCAATCTGAATCGGGACATCAAAGCCGCTAACCGCATGATGAGCGTGATCCGCAGCACCATTCAGAATCTGCGTGACTGGATTAGCGATATTCTGGAAGCCCGGAAAGAGCTGCTGGCAGAGAAAAAGCCGGAAACCGCATTCCCTGACCTTATCAATCTTCTGCGGGATTATCTCAATCTGCGAAAAGCAGAACGCCGGGACTGGTCAAGATACGGTCAGCAAAAAGGTGCAACGAAAGATTTACAGTCCTTTGTCAACGCAACCAATTATCTGAAAGACCATGAGATTTTTACGCTGGAGCAGTTGGACAGTGTGCTGGAGGAAGTGAAGCAGAAATCCGGCAGCATCAGCACCGGCATGAGGAAAGCCGAGAGCCGCATGAAAGTGATTACCGGCATCCAGAACGCCATTGCCGATTGTCAACAGCATAAAGCTGTCCATGACAAGTATGTGCGAATCGGCTGGAAAACGGTGCAGTCCGTTTATGCGGAAAGCCACCGGGACGAGCTGGACGCATACAACAAGGCGTACCGTTTTTTGAAAAAGCATGGTGTTGACTTGAATGTTGATCTGGAAGCCCTGCAAGCGGAGTATGAACAGCTGCAAACTTCTCATGCAGAATATACCGGACAGCTGGCGGCGGTACAGGAGGAATTGAAGCCGCTGAAAGAAATCCGTTACTGGGTCAGCAAGGTACTTGTCCCAGAACAGGCAGAGGTCAAAAAGAAACCGGAGCCGAAGCACTCTGTCACTGAGCAAATCAAGGACTATCAGGAGGAATCCAGAAAAAAGAACGAGCAGCACCGGCAGGAGAAAAAACAGAATATGGAACTGTAAGGCATCTGATTTTCAAAAGAAATCAGGTGCCTTTTGTTTTGCCCGGAGGTGATATTTTGAATGTATTTGAAGCGGTCAAACAGAATGTAACCACCAGACAGGCAGCGGAGCTGTACGGCATCCCTGTCAGCAGAAACGGCATGGCGGTCTGCCCTTTTCACAATGACAAAAATCCCAGCATGAAACTGGACAGGCGTTTTCACTGCTTTGGCTGTCAGGCTGATGGGGATGCAGTGGATTTTGTTTCCCGGCTGTTTGAGCTGCCCAGCAAGGATGCCGCCATGAAGCTGGCTGATGATTTGGGGATTGCCTATGACAACAGGCAGAAGCCGACCGTCAAACCCCATATCCGGGAACCTACCCCGGAGCAGAAATACAGGCAGGAAGAAATGCACTGCTACAAAGTCTTATGCGAATACTTCCACCTTCTCCAGGAATGGGAACAGCAGTATGCCCCGCAAACGCCGGAGGATGACCTGCATCCGCTCTTTGTGGAAGCCCTGCAAAGAAAAACCTACACAGAGTATCTGCTGGATAGTTTTCTGGACGGATCGCCGGAAGAACACCGGGAGCTTGTAGCACAGCAAGGAAAAGAGGTGATGAAACTTGAACAGCGAATTGCAGAATGGACAGCAGCTGGAACTCTGCACCGTAGAACAGGTCAGAAGCAGCCTGGAACAGACCGAGAAAGGTAAGGTATCCAATGCCGCAGCCAACTATAAACGGGTGTTTCAGCTTGACCCTCTGCTGAAAGGAGCTATCCGAAAAAATCTGCTGACAGAACGAGTGGATATTGTGAAGCCCCTCGGCTGGTATCGGGACAGCCCGACCCTGACCGATGTGGACATCAAATATCTGCTCTTGTATTTTGAGGAAAACTATGGGCTAAGCATCGAGAAAAAGATACAGGATGCCGTGATGGTAATTGCCAACGAAAACCGCTATCACCCTGTCCGGGATTTTCTCAATGCCTTGCAGTGGGACGGTACGGAGCGCATCCGCTATTGTCTGCACCGTTTTCTGGGAGCTGATGCCGATGATTACACCTGTGAAGCCATGCAGCTGTTTCTGCTGGGAGCAATCTCACGGGCGTTCCGTCCTGGCTGTAAATTTGAAATCATGCTCTGTCTGGTGGGCGGTCAGGGAGCCGGAAAATCCTCATTCTTTCGCCTGCTGGCAGTTCAGGATGACTGGTTTTCCGATGACCTGAAAAAGCTGGACGATGAAAATGTGTAAGGAGGTTTATCAGATTGTCAACAGCAAGAAAACTCACAAGAGTGGAACGCCGACAGATCGAAGCCGCAATCGCAAGGGCAAAGCGGCAGGATAAGAAACATAAATCCGCTCAGGCCAGTATTCCCTTTGAGCGGATGTTCACGGACGGTATCTGCCGGGTCACGGAACACTATTACACTAAGACGGTTCAGTTTCAGGACATCAACTACCAGCTGTCTCAGAACGACGATAAAACCGCCATCTTTGACGGATGGTGTGATTTTCTCAACTACTTTGATGCCTCGGTACGCTTCCAGCTGTCCTTCGTGAATATGTCTGCCAATAAGGAAACCTATGGCCGGCAAATTACCATTCCTCTGCGGGGCGATGTGGATGACAGTATCCGCGCGGAGTACACGCAGATGCTCCGGGATCAGCTGGCAAAGGGCAACAACGGACTGATGAAAACCAAGTATTTGACGTTTGGCATCGAGGCGGATGGACTGAAATCCGCAAAGCCCCGGCTGGACCGCATTGAAACGGATATTCTCAACAACTTCAAGCGGCTGGGTGTTGCGGCAGAACCGCTGAACGGAAAGCAGCGGCTGCGCCTGATACACGATATCTTCCATATGGACGAACCGCAGCCCTTCCACTTCTCCTGGGACTGGCTGGCTCCCACTGGATTGTCAGTCAAGGACTTCATTGCCCCCAGTTCCTTTGAGTTCAAAACCGGAAACTGTTTCGGTATGGGCAGAAAAGTGGGGGCGGTCAGCTTCCTGCAGATTCTGGCCCCGGAACTCAATGACCGGATGCTTGCAGATTTTCTCGATATGGAATCCAGCCTCGTGGTTTCCATGCACGTCCAGTCCATCGATCAGGTCAAGGCCATCAAAACGGTCAAACGAAAAATCACGGATTTGGACCGTATGAAGATGGAGGAGCAGAAAAAGGCCGTCCGTGCCGGATATGATATGGACATTCTTCCCAGCGACCTTGCCACCTACGGCAGCGAGGCCAAAAAGCTGCTGCAAGACCTCCAATCCCGCAATGAGCGAATGTTTCTGCTGACCTTCACCGTGGTGAATGTGGCGGATACCAAGCAGCAGCTGGACAACAATATCTTCCAGGCATCCAGTATCGCCCAGAAATATAATTGCGCTCTGACCCGCCTGGACTTCCGGCAGGAAGAGGGGCTGATGTCGGCGCTTCCGTTAGGCTTGAATCAAATTGAAGTGCAGCGCGGGCTGACTACCTCCAGTGTTGCGATTTTTGTGCCCTTCACTACCCAGGAGCTGTTCCAGAACGGCAAGGAAGCCCTGTACTGCGGTATCAACGCCCTCTCCAACAACCTGATTATGGTGGACCGGAAGCTGCTCAAAAACCCCAACGGCTTGATCCTGGGCACACCCGGCAGCGGCAAGAGCTTCAGCGCAAAACGGGAGATTGCCAATGTGTATCTGGTTACGGATGATGACATCATCATCTGTGACCCCGAGGCAGAGTATGGGCCGCTGGTGGAACGGCTCCATGGGCAGGTTATCAAAATCTCTCCCACCAGCACCCAATACATCAATCCCATGGATTTGAACCTCAATTACAGCGACGATGAAAACCCGTTGAGCCTGAAATCCGATTTCATTCTGTCTCTGTGCGAGCTGATTGTCGGCGGAAAGGACGGCCTGCAACCCGTGGAAAAAACCATCATCGACCGCTGCGTCCGGCTGGTCTATCGGAATTACCTGAATGACCCCAGGCCGGAGAATATGCCCATTCTGGAAGATCTGTATGACGAGCTGCGCCGTCAAGACGAAAAGGAGGCCCAGTACATTGCGACGGCGCTGGAAATCTACGTCACCGGTTCGCTGAATGTGTTCAATCACAGGACCAATGTCAATATCAACAGCCGCATTGTGGCCTATAACATCAAGGAATTGGGCAAGCAGCTGAAAAAGATCGGAATGCTGATTGTCCAGGATCAGGTCTGGAACCGTGTCACCATCAACCGAGAAGCACACAAATCCACCAGATACTATATCGATGAGTTCCACCTGTTATTAAAAGAAGAACAGACGGCGGCTTACTCGGTGGAAATCTGGAAAAGATTTCGGAAATGGGGCGGCATCCCCACCGGAATCACGCAGAATGTCAAAGACCTTCTTGCCTCCAGAGAGGTGGAGAACATCTTTGAAAATTCGGATTACATTTATATGCTCAATCAGGCCGCAGGAGACCGACAGATTCTTGCCAAGCAGCTCAATATTTCTCCTCATCAGCTCTCGTATGTCACCCATTCCGGTGAAGGCGAAGGGCTGCTTTTTTATGGCAGCGTGATTCTCCCCTTTGTGGACCGCTTCCCGAAGGATACCGAGCTGTACCAGATCATGACCACCAAATTATCCGAAACCCCGGCCTGACCGGGAATCAGAAAGGACAGATAAGATATGAACGGCACCAAAATGGAAGTTTTTCAGAACAAGGAATTTGGCAGCGTCCGCGTTGTGATGCTTGACGGAGCCCCGTGGTTTTCGGCGGCGGATGTCTGCAAGGCACTGGATATTGCCAACAGCCGTGATGCGATTGCAAAGCTGGACGCTGATGAAAAAATGACTGTCGGTTTAACCGACGGTCATTCTGGTGCACGGGGCGGCGCGCAGAAAATGGGCTTTGTGAATGAACCGGGCTTATATGCGCTGATGATGAGAAGCCGTAAGCCGGAGGCAAAAGCCTTTCAGCGCTGGATCATACACGAAGTCATTCCCTGTATCCGAAAGCATGGCGGATACCTGACGGAATCTCTGCTGGAGCAGGTGCTGCAGGAGCCTCAGCTCATCTATCAACTTGCGGAAACCATGCTCCGTGAGCGCCAAAAAAATGCGGCGCTGGAAGCGGAATTGCAGGCGGCACGCCCCAAGGCGGAATATTTCGATGCCTTTGTGAACCCTTCTGACTGCACCAACATCCGGGCAACTGCCAAAGAACTGCAAATCCCGGAACGGGCCTTCTGCCGGTTTTTGCAGGAGGGCAAGTTCCTGTACCGCTGTTCTGCCGGAAATCTCATGCCCTATAATAAGCCCGGAAATGAGGGGCTGTTCATTGTCAGGGATTATGTAAAAAACGGCCATAAAGGTGCTTACACTCTGATTACCCCCAAGGGTAAGGATCTGTTCCGTCTGCTGACTTCCAGCGGCGGAGCAGTTTCTGCCTGATCTCTAAATCTACAGGAGGAAATGCAAAATGAATTATGATGAACTGTTTCTGATCCATGGAGCGGATTATCTGACCCATGTGGCAGATAAGATCGAGTTGTATTCCATGGTAAAAAGCCTGTCTGCCTTGATTGCGGCGATGCCCCAGGGTAAGCAGACTGCCGAGCTTCAGAAGTATGCGGCTGCCTGTGAGTCCAGGGGCGATGAAATTTTTCAGGAAATGGGAATCCCCGAAAGCTATCTGGTGGACGGCGACCTGGATGCCCTCTCTGATCTGATGGAAAGCGAGCTGCTTTCCCTCGATTGCGGGGATTGTCCCGGCTGCTGTCTCTGCGATGAGGACTGCGGCTACGCCGGGACCTGCCCCACGGAGGACAGAGATACTGCCATCCGAGCGTCCATGCAGGAAATCCTGGAGACTGTGGGCGAGCTTCTGGATGCGGCAGAGAAAGTGATGCGCCGGATTGGTGACGGAAATTAAGCTGCCTGTTCCGGGAAAGGAGGTGTCAGGCCATGGCAAAGCGTGCCCCAAGATTGCAGTTTACCGAGGAAGAGCAATCCGCTCCGGAGGTAAAAAAGGCGGTCCGTAAGGCAGAAAAACGTATGGACAGGCTGGAACAGGCAGAATCCAAAATTCCGAAGAAAACCGTCAAAAAGAAGCAGCGCGTCGTTGATCCTGAAACCGGGAAAATCACGACGCGCCTTTGCTTTGATGAAGTGGATCAGAAAAAGCCGCCATCAAAACTGTTCCATGCCGTAAGGGATGCTCCCGGCAATACCGTTCTTGCTGCTGTCCACCGGGAGATACGTAAGTCCGAGGAGGATAATGTGGGGGTGGAAAGCGGTCACAAGCTGGAGGAAGCCGCCGAGGGCGGCGTTCGATTTACCCAGTCTGCCCATCGCGGTCATCAGCTAAAGCCCCACCGCCATGCGGACCGGGCCGAAGCCAGGGCGGATAAAGCCAATATTCAAGCATTCCAGAGGCAGGCGGAAAGCCAGAACCCGGATGCGTTCAGCAATCCCTATTCCAAATGGCAGCAGAAGCGGGCCATTAAAAAGGAGTACGCAGCAGCCAAGGCGGATGCAGCTGTGCATAATACCGCAAAAGCCTCTGAGGTCACGGCAAATGCTGCAAAGCGGGCTTCCGAGGGAAGCAAAAAGGCAGGAGAGTTCTTCGCTCGGCATAAGAAGGGCTTTTTGACTGCCGGTGCGTTGGTGCTGATGCTTGCGATGCTGCTGAATATGGTGTCCTCCTGCTCCGTGATGTTCCAGGGCGGAGCTTCTGCGGTTGGAATGTCCACCTATCCCAGTGCAGACTCGGATATGCTGGCTGCGGAGGCTCAGTATTTGGCGATGGAAGCGGAATTACAGGAACGTCTGGACAACTACGAGGCGGAGCATGACTACGATGAATACCACTTCGATCTGGATGCGATTGAACATGACCCCTATGTGCTGATTTCCATACTGACCGCTCTACGGGGCGGCGAATGGGTCATTGACGAGGTGCAGTCCGATTTGGCCATGCTCTTTGAAAAACAGTATATCCTGAACGAAAATGTTGAGGTGGAAGTCAGATACCGGACCGAAACCAGAACAGGGCTGAGATACGCCCAGGACACGTATACCGGAGAATACCTGTATGATGAATATGGGGATTTGATTCTGGAGGAATATGAGTATGATGTGGAAGTTCCCTACAACTACTACATCTGCACCGTGACACTGGAAAACTTCAATATGAGTCATGTGCCGGTCTACATTATGGGAGAGGATCAGCTTTCCATGTACGCCATGTACATGGCCACGCTGGGCAACCGGCCCGATCTGTTTGCCGGTTCGGATTATGTCAGCAAATACTATGATACCGAATATGAGAAATACGAAATTCCGCCGGAGGCACTGGAGGATGAACAGTTTGCCGCGATGATTGCCGAAGCGGAGAAGTATCTCGGGTATCCGTATGTTTGGGGCGGCAGCTCCCCAAGCACCAGTTTTGACTGTTCCGGCTTTGTAAGCTGGGTCATCAACAACTGCGGTGTGGGCTGGAATGTCGGCAGACTGGGAGCGTCCGGATTGCTGGGGATCTGTACCTGCGTTTCTCCGGCCAACGCAAAACCCGGCGACCTGATTTTCTTTCAGGGAACCTATGATACGGATGGAGCCTCCCATGTGGGCATTTATGTCGGCAACGGAAAAATGCTGCACTGCGGCGACCCCATTCAATACACCAGCATTGAAACAAGCTACTGGCAGCAGCACTTTTTGGCCTATGGACGGCTGCCAAATCCATGAGGAGGAATGAACATGAACCTGAAAATTCAAAAGCTGAAAGCGGAACGGGCAAAAAATGATGCCAAAATTTCGGTGTTGCAGGCCCGGAACCAGGAGATTGACAGCACCGTGGAGGAGTTGGAAAATCTCGATATTATCGGCATGGTCCGCAGCTGCGGCATTACACCGGAGATGCTGGCACAGTTCATTAAGGACATGAAAAAGAATCCCTTGCCGGTATTGACTGGTGAGAATGAGACAAAGGAGGGCAGAAATGATGGTTCTGAGGAAGAATAAGCGAGTGGGCAGAAAACTGATGCGCACCCTTGCCCTGGTACTTTGTTTGGCGATTATCTGCATGACCATGATGGGCATGGGCTATGCGGCGGAAGGTGCAACGGAGGTGGATACGGAAGGACCGGCTGTGGATGTATTGAACCCGGAGGATCTTCCGCAGGAGGATGCACCCGGCGACACGAGTGAACCGGGAAATACGGAGGAAGCCCCCGAGACCACACCGGAGCCGGAAGATACGACGGAAGCCTCCCCGGAAGAACCTTTGCCGGAGATCGTGTATGAAATCGAAACCGATCCCCTGGAGGGGTGGTACAATGCTCCGGTAGAGCTTACCATATATCTCCGTGATGTCTATGAATCTGGATGGGAGAAGGTTGAGGCAGCGCTGACCCTTGAGGAGACGGAAACCCGCGAGGATTTGACAGAGCAGTTCCTGGAAAATGATTTTGCAAAGTACACGGTATCCGATAACGGTATCGTGTACTTTTTCATTACGGACCTGAACGGTGAGGAACGCACGGTAGAATTGGAAGTGGACTTCTTTGATTATGAAGGTCCGGTCATTTCCGCCGGTGTCAGGGACAATCTTCTCCATGTGGAAACGTATGACCTGTGTACCGGCGTTGTCGGCATTTATGTGAATGATGCCCTCTACACTACATTGGAGTATGGCACACTTGATCTGCGGATTGATACAAACACCTGCGATACCCAATTTCAAATTTATTCGGAGGATGCTCTGGGAAACAGCTCCAAAATCGTCCGGATTGCAAATCCGTTTTATCAGGAGCCGGTGGAGGAACCGCCTGCGGCAGCTGCCGAACCCCAGGAAATCATCATTCAGATTGAGAATCCGGAGGGCGGAAATCAGACCTCCAGTGGAAACAGTACCATCCAAAATCCTTCCGGCAGCTTCGGTTCCACAAATTCTGCCGCCGCCCAGAAGCCTGCCTCCGCCACATCGGAGAAAGGCGAGGAAGCGGAGGAGCAGACGCCGGTTTCCATTGAGGAAGGGGCAGGCTTTACGCAGAACGGCATTGCCGTCACCCGTGATCTGCTCTATGACAAGTATTCCAACAAGCAGTTTATCACTGTGGAAACAAGAAACGGTGAAACATTCTATCTTGTCATTGACTATGACAAGCCTCTGGATGAAGAGGGCGACCAGTATGAAACCTTTTTTCTGAATATGGTGGATGAAGCTGATCTGCTGGCGCTGATTGATGGGGAATCCGAAGCGCCTATCTGTACCTGTTCAGACAAGTGTGAGGCCGGCGCAGTCAATACCCAGTGTGAGATCTGCAAAAACAATTTAAGTGAGTGTACCGGAAAGGAAAGAATTGCAGAGCCGGAACCGGGGCCGGAGCTGACCGCAGAGCCGGAGGCTGATGCGGATCAGGATACGGAGGAAAGGTCCGGCAGCGGCGCTGTGCTTCTGATGCTGCTGTTCGTTGCCATTGGCGGCGGTGGCGCAGTGTACTGGCTCAAATTCCGAAAACCCAAGGCAGACACTAAGGGTCCCACCGATCTGGACGATTATGACTTTGGCGATGCTGAGGATGAGGACGATGACGAGTATGAAATGGAGGATGATGAAGAATATGCAGCCGGAACTGAAGAATAATCCTGGGACTGGATTTGTGAATATTTCAGAAGTCCGGCATAAATCCCTTGCCTATGTGGGATAATCGTGGTATAATAATGTCACGAAAGGAGCTGGTTATCTATGCCGCGTATCATTCCCATCCGAGATCTGAAGGATACCGCTGCCATCTCGCAGATGTGCAGTGAGTCCAAGGAACCAATCTATATTACCAAGAACGGCTATGGCGATATGGTTCTCATGAGTATGAAAGCCTATGAGGAAAGAATGATGATGCTGGATGTCTACGACAGACTGGCCGCCGCAGAGGATGAAGTCCAGGCAGGAAAAGTAATGGATGCCCGGGCTTCTCTGAGAGAGTTGAGGCAGAAGCATGGGCTATAAAATCTCAGTCACCAATCTTGCGGTACAGGATTTGGATACCATCGTCGAATATATTTCCGGAGAACTTGGCAATCCAACCGCCGCCTCCGCATTTCTGGATGCTGTGGATGCGTGTTATGAGAACCTGGCGTCCATGCCGCTGTTTGAACGCTGCCGCAATCCCAGGTTGCGGGATCTGGGCTACCGGCGCGCCGTGATTAAGCATTATGTCATGGTGTACCGCGTGGCGGAGTCAGAACACACGGTATATATTCTGCGATTTTTCTACGGTTCCCGGGATTATGAGAAACTGATCTGACAACAAAATGATATGGACAGCAAGGCAGTCTCGTTTGCGCGAGGCTGCCTTTTTCTGTCCCCCATTAGGAGGAAAAAGAAATGATGAAACTTGTGATTGCAGAAAAGCCCTCCGTTGGAATGGCCTACGCCTCTGTGCTGGGTGCAAAAAAGCGGATGGAGGGTTTCCTGGAGGGAAACGGTTATATCGTCTCCTGGTGCTTCGGCCATCTGGCGGAGCTGGCCAGCGCCGAAGCCTATGATGAAAAATACGCCAAATGGCGCTGCGAGGACCTGCCCATTGTTCCCAATCCCTGGGTTGTGAAAACCACCCACAGCAAGAAAAAGCAGTTCGATCTTCTCAGAGAGCTGATGCGCCGGGAGGATGTATCTGAGGTAATCAACGGCTGTGACGCCGGACGGGAGGGCGAACTGATCTTCCGCTATGTGTACGAACAGGCTGGCTGCAAAAAGCCCATGAAACGGTTATGGCTGTCCTCCATGGAGGACGAAGCGATCCGGGATGGGTTCCGCAATCTGCGCCCCGGCGCTGATTATGACAGGCTGTATGCAGCTGCGCTTTGCCGTGCTAAGGCTGACTGGCTGGTTGGCATCAATGCAACCAGGCTTTTTTCTGTGCTGTACCACCGGACGCTGAATGTGGGCCGGGTCTTCTCTCCCACGTTGGCACTGCTGGTTCAGCGGGATGCAGAGATTTCCGCTTTTAAGCCGGAACCATATTATACGGTCAATCTGACGCTGCCGGCTTTTTCCGCCGTCAGCGAGAAGTTCCGGGAAAAGTCCGAGGCAGAAAGGGTTTGTGCCGCCTGCGCCAATGCTCCCGCCATGGTAATCGGCGTGGAGGCAAAAGAAAAAAGTGAAAAAGCACCGGCCCTCTACGATTTGACTACCATCCAGAGAGAGGCCAACCGAACGCTCGGATATACCGCGCAGCAGACGCTGGACTATCTTCAGTCCTTGTATGAGAAAAAGCTGGTGACATACCCCCGTACCGACAGCCGTTTCCTCCCGGATGATTTGTCCGGCTCGATCCGGCAGGTTGCTGCCTGTGCTGCCGGAATCTGCGGAATAAACGCACCTGCCTCTATCCATTCCGGCCAAGTCTGTGACAGCAAAAAAGTGACTGACCACCACGCCGTTGTCCCCACCCTGAAAGCCGGGGAAACCGATCTTTGTGATCTGACCATAGGAGAACGGGAGGTTCTGAAGCTGGTAGCCCGTCAGGTGCTGATTGCGGTCAGCAGTGCATACCGTTTCACCGAAACGGTGGTCACGCTGGATTGCGGAGGAACCACGTTTACTGCCAAAAGAAAAATGGTCCAGGATTTTGGCTGGAAAGCGTATCTGGATGCAAAGCCGGAACAGGCCCTCCCTGAGCTGATGGAAGGACAGACCATTGAAAACGCCGTTCCCAGTATCGTAGAAGGAAAAACGAAAGCACCCTCTGCCTATACAGAGGATACGCTGCTTCACGCTATGGAAACCGCAGGCGTGAAGGATGCCCCGGAGGATGCCGATCGCAAGGGAATCGGCACCCCGGCTACCCGGGCGGCGATGATCGAAAAGCTGGTGGAAGCAGGTTTCGCGGAACGCAGACAGAACCGGAAAACGGTCAGTCTGGTGCCCACCCAGTCAGGCATCTCCCTGATTACCGTCCTGCCGGAGCAGCTGCAGTCGCCTCTCCTGACGGCAGAATGGGAACACAAGCTGAAACAGATCGAATGCGGCACCCTGGAGCCGGATGTTTTTCTGGAGGAAATCACCGAAATGCTTCAGAATCTGACGAAGAATTACCGGGTCGTCCGTGGCGCGGAAGTTCTGTTCCCCTCCGGCCGGAAGGTCATCGGAAAATGTCCGCGCTGCGGCAGCGATGTGACAGAATCCCGCAAGGGCTATTTCTGTGAATCCAACGAATGCCGCTTTGGCCTCTGGCGGGACAATAAATTTCTCAGAGCCAAGCGGATCAATCTGACCCGGAAAAACGCTGAGGAGCTTCTGAAAGGCGGCAGGGCCTACATCAAAAACATCTACTCTGAAAAGACCGGCAAAACCTTTGATGCTGATCTTCTGCTGGATGACAACGGGGAATGTACAGTTTATCGCTTTGATTTCGGCAGGGAGGCGTCCTGATGTCCCTGACGCCTTACGAGATGGAGACAATCCTTCTATATAATCAAGAGGAGGCAACTGCCAGCGTTTACACCCACGACCCGAAGCTGATCGCTAAGCTGAAAAGGCTGCATGAGAAATATCCGGAGCAGATCTACCCGGACAGGAAGGAACACGCCGGGGCGGCGAGTTATATTGTACCCAAAGCCTGTGTCGGTGTACGGGAGCCGTTCAGTGACGCCCGGCGCAGAGCAGCCAGTCAGCGGGCCAGAGAGGGCGGCTATACCCCTCCAGCAAGGAGTAAATCCTCCAAATCCGAATAAGAACCGGCTCCTGCAGGGGTATGAGACCACCCTGCGCGGGAGCCTCATTTTCTGGAGTATGGCTCCAGAGAAAGGAGCAGCTTATGGCAGAAAAACAGAACAACAGGGAGCGATTGAAGGAGATCACTGACCGTATCGAAGCCGGTATCCAGGAGATGTTTCAATCCGGCAATGTGAAGAAATATGAAGCCTATCTGCGCACGATGGGCCGCTTTCATCGTTACAGCGTAAATAATGTCATGCTAATTCTGATGCAACGGCCTGATGCAACATTGGTGGCCGGGTACAATAAATGGCAGAACCAGTTTGGCCGCCATGTGATGCGAGGCGAAAAAGGCATTACCATCATCGCCCCCACTCCCTATAAGAAGAAAATCGAGGAAGAAAAGCTTGACCCCAATACGCAGAAGCCCATGCTGGATGAAAACGGCGATGTTATTATGGAGGAGAAGGAAATCCGAATCCCTATGTTTCGTCCCACCACGGTTTTTGATGTTGCGCAGACGGAGGGCAAGCCTCTACCGGAACGGGTGGCCAACCCCGTTGCCACACTGACCGGCGATGTAGAACACTATGAGGTGTTTATGGAGGCTCTGCGCCGTTCTTCGCCGGTCCCTATCCGCGCCGGTGAAATGGATGCGGATACTGACGGCTATTTCAGCCGTACCGATCAGGAAATCGTGTACCGGGAGGGCATGAGCCAAATACAGACGGTCAGCGCTGTAATTCATGAAATTGGTCATGCCAAGCTCCACAACTATGGGATTCAGCAGGCACAGGCTGCGGCAGAAGCCGGAACCGAACTCCCAAAGCCCAAAGATCGTAACACCGAGGAGGTGGAAGCAGAGAGTATTTCCTGCGCGGTCTGTGCTTTCTTCGGGATTGATACGGGTGCAAACAGTTTCGGCTACATTGCCTCCTGGTCAAAAGATAAGAAGCTGCCGGAGTTCCGGGCAAGTCTGGATACCATCAGCCGGGCAGCGGACAGTATTATCACGGATGTGGAAACCCATTTTGCTGAAATCTGCAAAGAGCGCGGGATTGACCTTACCGAGAAAACGGAAACGCACACTTTGCAGGAACAGGAAGAATCTCCATCAGAAAATGATGAGCAGCCGGTAACTCCGGTTGTGGAGCGGATCGTGGAAGAAGCCGCTCCTGAAACAGCACCCGAAATGGCTTCGCCCCCTGACCCCACCATGTCCATTGCCGCAATGAATGCGTTCGGATATACCGATGGGGATATGCTTCCGCTTTCCAAAGAACGTGCTTTGGAACTGATGGAGCGTGATGTCACTGTGTATATGCTCTATGAGAATAACGCGGAAGCGATGGCTTTCGAGCCGGAGGACATTGAGATGCACACCGGCATTTTCGGAATTACCCGTGAGGACTGGGATGCCGTCAGAGATACCATACCAGCAATGGACGCCTCCCTGGTTCAGCAGAAACAGGAACGGGCCTTTCTGGAAAGTCCTATGGATAGCTTCGCTATTTACCAGCTGAAAGGCGGAGAGGAACGGGCTGATTACCGTTTTGAAAACTCTGATTATCTGCGGCGGCATGGGATTACGCAAGAAAGAACAGACTATGATCTGGTCTACATCGGTGAGCTTCCTCCGGGCGAAAGTACCATGGAGAAATTGGAGAGCCTGTATCGGACTTTTAATACAGATCACCCGGAGGATTTTCAGGGGCACAGCCTTTCCGTCAGTGACATCGTTGCCATCAGGCAAGACGGCGTGGTATCCTGTCATTATGTGGACAGCGTAGGCTATACGGAACTGCCAGGATTTCTCCAGCCGGACAATTATCTAAAAAATGCGGAGATGCAGCTGGAAGATGATTACGGTATGATTGACGGTGTGATTAACAATGGACCCAGGCAACCCACCGTTGATGAGCTGGAGCAGCAGGCACCCAAGAAAGCACCGGAAAAGCGACCCTCTGTGATTGCCCGGCTTCGTGCCCCTCTGCCAGCAGCAACCAATCTTGTGCGTGACAACGCGGAAAGGGATTTGTGATGAATCAATTTATGGTGCGGACGGCACACGGGCATTCTCCGGCAATGAGCCGATGCCCACGGTCCGGGAACTCTACGAACAGTACAAGCCTATGGTTTCCGCCGCTGTGATAGCGGACGAAGCCTATCGCAACGCCTGCCGCAATTCCGACCGGGAAAATGCCTACCTGGAGGGTGCCGCCGCTGTCCAGCGGGCTGTCCTTGCCTCCGGGGATATGCAGCTTCTCCGCCTGTATTCCGATATAACAGAGTTTCACAACCGTCTGCATCGTGAGGTGCTGGACGAAACATACCCCAGACTGCAAAGCCAGCCCCGGTCCATGTCGCAGGAAGATATAGACGATGCGCTGCGGGCATGGAACGGCAGTGCCGAAAGCAAGCGCGCCGTGGTCTGGTACATGGAGCAGCACGGACGGGAGAAGGACACCGCCGCATGGCTTTCCAGAGAGTACGGCGGCGATCCTGACAGTCCTCTGCATCTTACCCGTGCCGGGACGGATGCAGATGTGGTCATGCCCTGGCCCAAGGTGCAGCGCCGGATTGCCCAGCTCATCAAGGAAGATCGGTTTTTTACGGAAGAAGAACAGAAGCGCTTTGAAGATATTGACCCTATCGCGATCCGGGAGGCCCTGGAGCAGCGCGGTATTGTGGACGGACAGGTGGTTGACCCGGAAAAATTGGACCGGGACCCCTTTATCCGTCAGGTGACTGCAGATGTGGAGCGCATTGCCCAGGAAGAACAATCTCATGTTGCCGTTCTGTCCGGTCAGCAAGTCCCGCCCTACAAGGTGGGCGATACCGTCTATCTGGACAACACCGCCTTTGAGATCACCGCAATCCGTCAGTTTGATGTGGAGCTTCGCGACCCGGCATTGACCTATCCTATCTTTCGAGCCGAAAATAAGGCGCGGTTTGATATCATGCTGCATCAAGACCCCCGCAACAGCGGTATCACAGAGTATCTCGCCCAGGACCTGAACAACAGCGACAGCGATTTGCAGGAGGTTCTTACCTGGGACGGCGGACTGCTGACCCAGCAGGATAAGGATCAGGTCGCCGGATGGTTCCGTGCTGGGGAAAGCAATAGCCGCATTGCACAGCGGCTGGCCGATGCCTATGCCGGACGCGCAGACACCATGATGCTGCAAACCGGTGAAGGGACGGACTACTTTGCCACTGCTGCCGGTTTGGAAATCAATATTGACGATAAATACACCACCAAACACAGCTTTTCCTGGCTTGAAATCTCCCGTATCCTCCGCGCCATGTATCAGCAGGAGCGCGACGGCTTTTCCCATGAGCCGATGTTGCCTGAGACGCCTGCCCCGGAAAGAGAGCCGGTGACCGGCACACCCGCCTATACTGAGGAAACCGTTGCGTTCTACTCTGGTGAGAAAAACAACCTGCCCTATGACGTGGAGATCCGAACCCTGCGTACTCTGGAGCCGGAGCATGACCCACCGGAACCGCCGCTTCCCGATGAGCCGGGCAGCAGTCCCGTTTCCATTCCCATCAACGGCGAATGGCAGACATTTCCCAATGTCGCTGCTGCGGAACAAGCTACCTATGCGGACTTCAAGGCAGACAGCCAACGGAACGCCCGGAATTACCACATCACAGATGACGCGCTGGGCGTGGGTGGTCCGAAAGCAAAGTATCAGGCGAACATCAATGCCATTCGGCTGCTGAAATATCTGGAGGCGGAGGGCCTACAGGCCAGCCCGGAGCAGCAGGAAGTGCTGTCCCGCTATGTGGGCTGGGGCGGACTGACGGACGCATTCGATGAAAGCAAGCAGAATTGGGCGGCAGAGTTCCGGGAACTGCGCGTTGTATTGACGCCGGAGGAATATACCGCTGCCCGCGCCTCCACGCTCAACGCCCATTATACCAGTCCCACCGTCATTAAAGCCATTTATGAGGCGGTTGGCAACATGGGCTTCCAGACCGGCAACATCCTGGAGCCGTCCATGGGCGTCGGGAACTTCTTTGGACTGCTTCCCGACACGATGGCAGGAAGTAAGCTGTACGGCGTGGAGCTGGACAGCATTACAGGCCGTATCGCAAAACAGCTATATCCCCAGGCGAATATCACCGTTGCCGGATTTGAAACTACGGACCGCAGAGACTTTTTTGATCTTGCTGTGGGCAACGTTCCCTTTGGCCAGTATCAGGTAAATGACCGGGCTTATAACAAGCTCGGTTTTTCCATTCACGATTACTTTTTTGCCAAAACGTTGGACCAGGTACGGCCTGGCGGCGTCATTGCCTTTGTGACTTCCCGTTATACCATGGATAAGCAGTCCCTGGAGGTTCGGAAGTACATCGCGCAGCGGGCCGAACTGCTGGGGGCCATTCGACTGCCCAACAATGCGTTCCGGGCCAATGCCGGTACGGAGGTGGTATCGGACATTCTCTTTCTGCAAAAGCGTGACCGGCCCATTGAGGTTGAACCGGATTGGGTGCATCTTGGCAAAAATGAGGATGGTTTTTCCATCAACAGCTATTTTATCGACCACCCGGAGATGATCTTAGGCCGACAGTCCTCTGAAAGCACCCAGTACGGCAGACAGGATTTTACGGTAGAACCCATTGAAGGGCTGGAGCTGGCCGATCAGCTCCATGATGCTGTGAAGTACATTCGTGGTTCCTATCAAGCGGCAGAACTCCCTGATCTGGGAGAGGAAGAAGCCGTATCTGAGACGATCCCCGCAGACCCGGATGTGAAGAATTACAGCTATACCGTTGTGGACGGCGAAGTGTATTTCCGGGAAAACTCCGTTATGGTCAAGCCTGATCTGAACGCTACAGCCAGGGAGCGTGTTAAGGGCATGGTGGAACTGCGGGATTGTGTACAGCGTCTGATTGCCCAGCAGATGGATAGCTTTGAATCAGACATGACGATCTGCAAAACCCAGCAGGAATTGAATGTACTGTATGATGCCTACACTGCAAAATATGGTCTAATCAATTCCCGTGGAAATGCTCTGGCCTTCTCGGATGACAGCTCCTATTATCTGCTATGCTCGCTGGAAGTTCTGAATGAGGACGGCGAGCTGGAGCGGAAAGCGGATATCTTCACTAAACGTACCATCAAACCCCATGAGGTTGTGACCTCTGTGGATACGGCGTCCGAGGCACTGGCGCTTTCCATTGCGGAAAAGGCCCGCGTAGACCTACCGTATATGGCCCAGCTGACCGGGCTTCCAGAGGAAAAACTGGCAGAAGATCTGTAAGGCGTAATTTTTCGTGATCCGAACCGGGCATCCGTGACATTCAGCGAAGGCTGGCAGACAGCGGATGAGTATTTATCCGGGAATGTTCGTCAGAAGCTGGCCGATGCGGAACGGGCTGCAAAGGACCACCCGGAATATCTGGTGAATGCGGAGGCCCTCCGGGCGGCGCAGCCCAAGGATCTGGATGCCAGTGAAATCGAGGTCCGTTTGGGCGCAACTTGGATTGACAAGGCATACATCCAGCAATTTATGGAGGAAACCTTCGAGCCTCCGTATTACCAGCGCAGAAGCATCCAGGTGAATTACTCCAGCGCCACAGCGGAATGGAATATTTCCGGGAAGAATGTGCCGTCCTTCCGTGATGTGAACGCATACATGACCTATGGAACCGAACGGGCAAATGCCTACAAAATCCTGGAGGATACACTGAACCTGCGGGATATCCGCATTTATGATACCAAAATAGAGCCGGGCGGTACGGAACGGCGTATTCTGAACTCAAAAGAAACCACTCTTGCCCAGCAGAAACAGCAAGCCATCAAGGATGCCTTCGCTCAGTGGATATGGAAAGACCCGGAGCGCCGCCGTGCCCTGGTGGAACAGTATAACCGGCTGTTCAATTCTACCCGCCCCCGGGAATACGACGGGCGTCACATCCAATTCAGCGGCATGAACCCGGAGATTCAGCTACGGGAGCATCAGTTGAACGCTGTTGCACACATTTTATATGGCGGAAATACACTCCTGGCGCACGAAGTTGGCGCGGGCAAAACCTTTGAAATGGTTGCGGCAGCGATGGAAAGCAAGCGATTAGGGCTTTGCCAGAAAGCAATGTTCGTTGTTCCCAACCATCTGACAGAGCAGTGGGCCTCCGAGTTCCTGCGACTGTACCCCTCCGCCAATATTCTGGTCACGACCAAGAAAGACTTTGAGACCCGGAACCGTAAGAAATTCTGCGCCAGGATCGCCACCGGTGACTATGATGCCGTTATCATTGGCCACAGTCAGTTTGAGCGAATCCCCATATCTCAGGAGCGTCAGGAACGCCTGCTGCAGGAGCAAATCGACGAGATTGAAGATGGCTTGGAGGAATTAAAAGCCAGTCATGCAGAACGCTTTACAATCAAGTCTCTGGAGCGCACCAAGCGGGGACTGGAGACGCGGCTGAAAAAGCTCCATGACACCGGACGGAAGGACGATGTGATTACTTTTGAGCAGCTGGGAATTGACCGGCTGTATGTAGACGAGGCGCACAGCTTTAAGAACCTGTTTCTCTATACCAAGATGCGCAATGTTGCCGGACTTTCCACCACGGATGCGCAGAAATCCTCGGATATGCTGCTGAAATGCCGGTACATTGACGAGATTACCGGTGGAAGGGGCGTGGTGTTTGCAACAGGTACGCCGGTGTCAAATTCCATGACGGAACTATACACCATGATGCGCTATTTGCAGCATGACACCATCAGTGCAAAGGGCCTGTCCCATTTTGACTGCTGGGCGTCAACCTTCGGAGAGACAACCACGGCCATTGAGCTGGCTCCGGAGGGCACCGGATATCGGGCGCGGACGCGATTTGCCAAGTTTTTTAATCTACCGGAACTTATGACGCTGTTCAAGGAAGCGGCAGACATCAAAACAGCGGACCAGCTGCATCTTCCTACACCGACGCCCATCTACCACAACGAAGTAGCCCAACCTACGGAAATCCAGCAGGAAATGGTGCAGGAACTATCCAAAAGAGCTGCGGCAGTCCATGCCGGTCTGGTGGATGCCAGTCAGGATAATATGCTCAAGATTACCAGCGATGGCCGTAAGCTGGGCCTGGACCAACGGGTTATCAATTCTGATTTGCCGGATGATCCCAGCAGTAAGGTCAACACCTGTGTCGGCAATATCTTCCGCATCTGGCAAGAGGGACAGGCGGACAAGTTGACCCAGCTGGTTTTCTGCGACCTGTCTACGCCCAAGGTGGAGACAGCGAAACGGGTGGCTAAGACAGCCGGCGGAAAACTGGACAGTCCCGAGCTTCATGCTGTGGAGTCTCAGCTGATAAGGGATGGTATCGGCACGGAAGCGCCGTTCTCTATTTATGATGATATCCGCAGCAAGCTGGTGGTAATGGGAATTCCCAGAGAGCAGATTGCTTTTATTCACGAGGCCAACACAGAAGCCCGGAAAAAAGAACTGTTTGCCAAGGTGCGCTCCGGTCAGGTGCGTGTGCTGATGGGCAGCACCTTCAAGATGGGGGCGGGCATGAATGTCCAGGACCGGCTCATAGCCCTTCACGATCTGGATGCGCCCTGGCGTCCCGGTGATCTGGAACAACGTTCCGGGCGTATCATTCGTCAGGGCAACCGGAATAAGGAAGTACACATTTACCGCTATGTCACCGAAGGAACCTTCGACTCCTACCTCTGGCAAACGCTGGAGAACAAGCAGAAATTCATCAGCCAGATTATGACCAGCAAATCACCTGTGCGCTCCTGTGAGGACATTGACGAAACAGCATTGTCCTATGCGGAGATCAAGGCACTTTGTGCCGGTGATGAGCGTATCGAGGAGAAGATGGATTTGGATGTGGATGTGGCAAGGCTGAAACTGATGAAAGCCAATCATCAGAGCCAGCAGTACCGGCTGGAAGATAATATCCTGCGATACTTTCCGGAGCAGATTGAACAGGCCAAGGGCTTTATCGCCGGTTTCGAGGCGGATATGCAGACGCTGGCAGCACACCCGCACCCGAAGGATGGATTTGTTGGAATGGAAGTCCGGGGCGATCTTCTGACAGACAAGGAGAATGCCGGCGCTGCGCTGCTGGATGCGTTCAAAGAGGTCAAGGGACTGGAACCGTTGCCCATCGGCACTTATCGCGGGTTCCAGATGTCTCTGACCGTTGAGGATTTCGGCAGAAATTTCATTCTGACACTGAAAGGCCAGATGAGCCATCGTGTTGAGCTGGGCAAGGACCCCAGGGGCAATCTGACCCGCATCGAAAATGTGTTAAATGCCATGCCGGACCGGATGGCGGTGCAGCAATCCCGTCTGGACAATTTGTATGCGCAGATTGAGACAGCGAAAGCCGAGCTTGGTAAGCCTTTTCCGCAGGAGGAAGAACTGCGGCAAAAATCCGCAAGGTTGGCCCAGCTCAATATTGAGTTGAACATAGATGACCGGACGCCCATGGAACAGCTGGCGGAGGAAGCGCCTACGGTTGCAAAATCATCCCGCCCGTCTGTGATCGAGAAGCTGCGCGCGCCCCTGCCTGCGCAGGCTGCTGTCAAACCAAAGAGCAGAGAATTGGAGGTATGAGAACATGACCAGGGAACAATTGAATACAGAATTATATAAAAAGATGTTTGCGGAACAGGAGCATTTCCGGGACTGGCTGAAAAGCCAGCCCCCGGAGGAAATTCTGAGCCACGCCTATGCCTACACCGTCCGGGAAGATATTCTCATGGCGCTGGAGTACATGGAACTGGAATCTTCTCAGGCGAAAATGTTGTTGTCCTCGCCCACACCGTTGGAGGATGTGTACGCCGAGTTTGAAAAACGGGAGACCAATTATATGGATGTGGTCCGGGACTGCATCGAGAGCCGCGCGGAGGAAATGCGGCGGCAACAGCGTGAGCATTACCTGAGTACGCCGGTCTATCCCTACCCGGCGTCTTACGCCAGAGAAAACGGAGAACTGGAACAGTACCGGGAATCCCACCGCGCCAATATGGACTGTAAAATCGCCATTGAGGAAGCGATATCTGAGTACTACCACGATAACTGTCTTCACGATGGTGCTGTCCAAGATGTCGTTGAGCTGTTTGGATTTGATCGGACCATGTATGTACTGGCCAACACGGTGCAGCAAAAAGATTGGGACGGGCGCATCTCAGCGGAGAATAAAGCCTGGGCGCGGACCATTCCGGTTTACCCGGATGAGAATGGCTTTGGCAATAACCGCCGTCTGGATTTTGTGGTTGACCGGGCACATCCCGGCCTTACAGATATCTTCATTCGCCAGGTACGGCGCGAATATCTGCTTACCCAACCTCTGACTCCCGTGGAGATTGCCAATGAAGCACATCGCATTTGTGAGCAGATGAAATCTGCCCGGGAGCCTAATAGTCCCAGCGGGACGCATTTCATGGTGCAGATCTCGCCGGATTTCATGGCTCGTGCCGCATCAAAAGATACAAGAGAGCTTCAGAAATGGCTTCCGTATCAGTCATTGGCACTGACAACGGTCAAGGGACACCGGGGAACGTTTGCAATGGTTTCCGCAGACGAGGATCGGAGCCAGCCTCTGCGTTCGCCCAAGGAGCGCAAACCTTCCGTCCGAAAGAAATTGCAGCAGCCGGTTTCCACTGTGTCCAGTAAAGGAACACCCCAAAAGGCCAAGGGCCAGGAGCGGTAAACCATGAGCAGAAAGCGAAATATTCAAATTATTTTTTGGGTATCCGAAGAAGAACGGGAGCAGATTCAGGCGAAGATGGATCAGGTCGGTACTGAAAATCTTAGCGCCTACCTGCGTAAAATTGCCATCGACGGCTATATTCTGAAGTTGGATTTGCCGGAGCTGCGGGAGATGATCTCCCTGCTGCGCCGGTCCAGCAATAACCTGAATCAGATCGCCAGACGGCTGAACGAAACTGGGCGTTTCTATGCTGCCGACATGGAGGATATACTCCAGCGTCAGGAGCAGTTATGGCAGGCTGCGAATACAATCCTGACCCGCTTGGCACTGGTCTCCTGATGGAGTATTTATCCCACCAGGCATCCTTGCAAAGCAAAGTATTCCGGTCTATGATAAAAGAAAAAGAGAGAGGCGATGTACCATGCGGATTCTGCTGAAAATTCTGTTTGCGCCGGTTATGCTGGCACTGATCCTGTTTGTTAATTTCTTTGCGTTCCTGCTTACGGTGTCATCCGTGTTCTTCGGAATCGCCGGTACGGTTTTCGCCATTCTGGCTGCAATCCTTTTCTTCGCCGTTAATCGAACCAATGGCATCATCGTCCTGATCTTTGCATTTCTTATCAGCCCCTTTGGGTTGCCAATGCTGGCGGCGTGGCTGCTGGGCAAAGTACAGCAGCTGCGATATGCGCTTCAGGACTGGCTCTATTGAAAATTTAATGTATGCGCGGGACGGTTCATTTCCTTTTGAATTGTCCCGCTCTTTTCGTTTGCGCAATATCTTTGAGGAAGGAGGCGGGGTCCATTGGCCACTACACGAATTATTCCAATGCACACAGGAAAAGGAAAGACCATTGCGCAATGCCTGTCAGACCGCACCGGCTATGGTATGAATCCGGAAAAGACAAACGGTGGTGAGCTGATAATCACCTATGCCTGTGACCCTCATACAGCAGATGCAGAGTTCCTTCTTGCCAAACGGGAGTATATGCAGCTCACAGGCAGGGAACAGAAAAGCGATGTGATTGCATATCAGATCCGGCAGTCCTTTAAGCCGGGAGAGATTACCCCGGAAGAGGCGCAAAAGGCGGGGTATGAATTTGCTTCCCGATTTCTTAAAGGAAAACACGCTTTTATCGTCTGCACCCATACGGACAAGAAGCACATCCACAATCACATTTACTGGAGCGCGGTTACGCTGGATTGTAAGCACAAGTTCCGGGATTTTCGCGGTTCCTGGCGGGCTGTTGCCAAGCTCAGCGATATTATCTGTATCGCGCATCAGCTATCTGTTGTCCAGGAGCCCAAACGTTATACCCACAGCCACTATGGGAAGTGGCTGGGAAACCGGGCAAAGCTGTCAAATCGGGAGCAGCTGCGCGTTGCTATTGATGAAGCGCTGGCTAAGCATCCCCACACCTTTGACGCATTTCTCGAGCTGATGCAGCAGTCCGGATACAGGATAAAACCCGGAAAATACATTACCTTCTGCATGGAAGGTCAGAAAAATATCCGCATGGATTCATTAAAAGCGGGCTACACCGAGGAGGAAATCCGTGCGGTGATCAGCGGCGGGAAAAAGCATACACCCAGGAAAAAACGTGATAGATCCGTTGCCCCCAAAACACAGCAGGTGCTGGATATGGATGCCATCCGAGCGGCCAACAAGGGACTCACTTATGAGCGGTGGGCTACGAATTTCAACACCAATGCAGCCTCCAAATCTTTATGGTATATGCAGACTTACTGCGGAGGCAGCTATGAGAGACTATCACAGGCAGCGGATACCGCTATAGCACGGTGCCATGAATTATCCGCGCAGCTGAATACAATGCAGACACGGCTGACAGAAATCGCTATGCTCAAGCAGCACATAATCAATTACTCCCGAACCCGTCAGGTCTTTCAGGAATACAAAGCCTCCGGCTACTCCAAGAAATTTCTGAAAGAACATCAGCAGGAGATCGAGGACCACCGGGCGGCAAAACGGTTATTCAATGAGCTGGGGCTGAAGAAGCTGCCCACAGTGAAATCCCTGAACGAAGAATACAGCCAAGTGCTTGCTGCCAAAAAGTCAGTCTATGCCCAGCTTCGTACTGCCGAAGCGGAGCGGCGGGAGCTGCTGATCCATCGTGAAAACTTACGTCCGATCCTGTCCCCGGAGGAAAAGCCAAGGGGCAAAAGAAAAGAGCAGGATGAGCGGTAATCATCCTGCGTTAAGCACCAACGGTGCGCTGCCATACAGCTTGCTGTATGTATTCAGGGGCTTGGGGAGCTTTCCCCAACAAGCACAACGAGAGGCCGGCATGATGCCGGCCTCTCGTTGCTGTAAGGGTTTGTATAAACACTTGCCCTGCTTGCCAAATACTTTTGCAGTTGCTCTCATAGCTCAAAACGTCAATCATTTTCTGCAAGTAATGCGCTCTGCTGTTCAATAAGAATGTCAATCATTCTACTTATGGCAACCAGTGTGGTCGAATTACATTTTTCAAGCTTCTGGGCAATCTCACCATTGACAATACTTTCACGCTTGGCGTAGGGCGTATCCAGAAGAAAATAGTTCAGATCTTTTTTCAGCACATAGGAAATTCGCAATAGCATCGAGAGGGAAACCTTGGTTTGCCCGATTTCGATATGACTCATGTGATTGTTGGAACAGCCAACGAGTTTGCCCAATTCGGTCTGATTTAAGCCTTGTTCCAATCTCGCAGACTTGATTCTCTGGCCGATTTTTAAATAGTCAACCTCCGGCTGCACATCTATCACCCCTGCCTTTTTTCATTTATTATATGAATTCCTATCGTTTCTATCAACAAACCACAAATGCAGATTGCATTTGTGGTTTTAATATGATAGAATTATTTATGCAATCTGCATTTTTAGATGTAATAACGGCATAGAAATCGGAAACAAGGGATAGATTGAAGGGGCATTTTTATAAGAAAAAAATCGCAGAGTATAACACCCTGCGATATTTGAGGAAAAGACACTGTGGTGCAAGGGGCAGCTATTGGCTTGACGATGGAACTGACTGCTTATTCCAAATTGAGCAGATTCAGTTTATCCAGATTTTTTCGTTTCATATCCATAGAACAGTGCACATATCGGTTGATGGTGATCGTTGCGTTTGCATGTCCCAGAATCTCACTCAACGATTTGACATCTACTCCCGCCTCAATACAGCGGGTGGCAAAGGTGTGTCGAAGCGTATGAAAATGGACATCTTTCAGGTTGCAATCATCCACATACTTTTGAAATCGGAATTGCAGCACTCGTGGCTCCATGTAGTGCGGTATTCCAGATAAAATAAAGGCATCTTCCCTATCGGGAAGCATCTTCTGGCACAGGTCCAAAGTCTGATTGGTCAGCGGGATTGTTCGGACTGAGGCTGGGCTTTTAGGTGGTCCAAGCATAACAGAAGTTTTTGTCTTGGCATCTGGAGACAGATTCTTCAACCGCTGAATTGTCGATTCGATCTGGATACTTTTATCGCGCAAAGAAATATTGCTGCATCTGAGCGCACAGATTTCCCCGATCCGCAAACCCGTCCAGAGGGAAAGAACAACGCCAAATTTGCAAAGATCCATATTCGTCAAAAGATACTCTGTCAGGATTTTTTGTTCCTGGATCGATAACACGCGGATTTTCCCTTGTTCATTTTTCGGATAGATAATTTCAATCGCATTCATTCGTCCCGAATAGTTCTTCTGTGTGTATTCCAGTACAGAGTGGAGGATAAGCAAAATATCTTTCACTGTTTTGGGCGAGAGCCTTTTTTCATACAGGAGCTTCTGACTGAAATCACTGATTATCCGGGATGTCAGTTCATCTGGATAAAATCCACCTAGCTGTGGCTTGATATATTTTTCAAGAACAGACTGATATTTTACATATGTGGATGTGTGTAGCCGGGGATGATTTATTCTCAGCCATTCATCGCAAAAACTGTAAAAAGGCAACCGCAAGTTTGCTTTGGCGGATGGCATCCATGATGGTGCAGACTTCTTTGCTTCTTCCATGCGGGCTTTTGCTTCAGAGTATGTTTTTCCATAACAGAAGCCGTACAGAAGTTTGCCGGAAGCATCCCTGCCTTTGTGATATCGGGCCTCCCATCGCCCGTCTTTTCGCTTAAATATATTCTCACCGGTTCGCATGATCTACGTCCTTTCTTTGTCCTAAAATGTGACCGGTTTCATTCTATCAATATTTGTCTGGTGCAGACTGCTGCCTGACTGCGAATGCTTTTGGAAAAGGTATTTTCTCTGAAAACAAGAGAGTTTTTTGATTATTTCAGGAATGAAAGGCCCAAGCCCTATTGACATTTCTGGGCGCATATGGTAAAATTAATCCGATTTTAAGGCGGAGAAGGGCGCTATAGTCGGATCGCAGAGTGTTATACTCTGCGAAAGAATACTAAACACGCCAGCAAGAGCTAAATATGTTTCTTGATGGTTTTCTTTATAGAAGAGATTATGGGGAGAGATGGACAACGATGGGTACAGTAACAGCCGAACAGGTTCGTAGTTCGGTGGAAGATTATGGTTCAGGTTTTCCTGAAGAGTCTGAACTACATTATTTTGAAGACAGCTTGCCCAAAGCAAATGACAATTATACATATTTGTTTTTGAAACGGACTTTTGACGTTGCTGTCTCAGCGGTGCTGATTGCTTTATTAGCCCTTCCTATGCTTTTCATTGCGATCTTGGTTCGGTTGGATTCTCCGGGCCCGGCTCTGTTTCGGCAAGAGCGGCTGGGAAAGGATGGACAGCCATTTACAATTATGAAATTCCGATCCATGCGGCTTGACGCAGAAGAAAACGGGCCGCAGTGGGCAGATAAGGATGATCCGCGCTGCACCCATTTGGGTCGGGTTCTTCGGAAGTCCCGATTGGACGAGTTGCCGCAGCTTTGGAATATCCTGAAAGGCGACATGAGCTTTGTTGGTCCGAGACCGGAACGGAAATGTTTTTATGATGAATTTGAAACCTATATTCACGGTTTTCACAACCGCCTGATTGTAAAACCCGGCCTGACCGGCTGGGCACAGGTCAATGGAGGGTATGATCTGAAGCCGGAGGAGAAGATCGTGTTCGATATGGAGTACATTCAAAAGCAGTCTCTAGGATTGGATTTGAAGTGCATTTTCCAGACGGTTCATTTGATTTTTACTCATGAGGGGGCGCGATAAAGAAGATGACGTTTGCTATTCTTGCCAATGATACAACCTATACATATAACCTCCGGGGTGAACTGATTCGGCAGCTTGTGGCACTGGGAAATGAAGTGCTGGTCGTGGGGAGCCTTCTTTCTTTTCAGGAGGAACTGACGCAGCTGGGATGTCGCCTGATTGATGTGGATACGGGCAGGCAGGGGAAGAACCCGATTCAGGATCTGGGATTGCTGCAGAAGTATATTGCTCTGTTGAAACATGAGGCACCTGATGCAGTTCTGTCCTTTAATATAAAACCGAATATCTACGGAGGAATTGCCTGTAAGCATTTAAAAATCCGCTTTTTCCCCAACATTACCGGCCTGGGAAAAGCCTTGGAGTACCCCGGACCGATGCAGATGCTGACAAAACGTCTTTACCGCATAGGTGTTTCTGAGGCTGAATGTATCTTTTTTCAAAATAAAGAAAACGAGTTATTTTTTAAAAAGAACCATCTGATAAAATGCGGCGTACAGACGGTACTGCTTCCCGGTTCTGGAGTAGATCTGAACCGCTTTGTGCCCCTTCCTTATCCAAAAGGGGAGACAACCCACTTCCTGTTTGTGTCACGGCTGCTGAAGGAAAAAGGGATAGATTTGTATCTCGCCGCGGCCAAGGAGATTGTAGGGAAATACTCCAATGTCGTGTTCCATATCTGCGGCTATTGTGATGATAGTTCATATCAGGAGATCGTTTCACAGGCAGTCAGTGATGGATTTGTACAATATCATGGGGAACAGGAGTCCATGCAACCCTTTTATGCTCTGGCCAATTGCATCGTACACCCTTCCTACTATCCGGAAGGAATGTCCAATGTACTTTTGGAGGCGGCGGCTTGTGCCCGGCCTATCATTACAACAGAGAGAAGCGGATGTATGGAAACGGTGGAGAACGGGAAAACCGGCTATTTGATTCCTGTCCAGGATCAGAATGCGCTGGTGGAAGCCATCGAGTGCTTCCTAAAACTCAGCAGGGATGAGCAGGAACAGATGGGCCTTTCGGGAAGGCAGAAAGTCGAACGGGAGTTTGACAGGAGCCAGGTGTCCCAAAAATATATTGAAGTGATTGATCGGAAACATGATGAGAATGTGAATGGAAAGGCACTACAGTTTTGAACTATAAAAAAATAATTAAAAGTCGGGCAGTACGGGAAAAAATTCTGCGGGCGCTGGCCTTTATTCCGGATCGACCGATGCTGTGCATACAGTATCGAATCAAAACCGGTCGGCGGCTGAACCTGAAACATCCGGAGCGCTTCACCGAGAAACTCCAATGGTATAAGCTCTATTACCATGACCCAAGGATGATTGCTTGTGTTGACAAATACGATGTCAGGGAATATGTACACAGCCGGGGGTATGGCTACATTCTAAATCAATGCTACGGGGTTTTTGACCGAAGTGAAGAAATCTGGCCCGAAGCATTGCCGGGGCAGTTCGTTTTAAAGGATACACTGGGAAGCGGCGGTAATGCAGTGATCCTGTGTCCGGATAAGAATAGCTTGGACTGGGCACAGGTAAAACGAATCACGGACGAATGGTGCTCCATCCCGCTGGTCCGAGACGGCGGGCGAGAATGGCCTTATTACTCCGGGAAAAAACACCGCATTATGGTGGAGGAGTTTCTACAGCCACCCCCGTGTGAAGAATTGCGGGACTATAAGTTTTTCTGCTTTGGCGGAAAAACAGCGTTCGTGTATGTGTGTTCCCAGCGGCAAGGCGGACAGTCAGTGCAGATCGATCTGGTATCTCGGGATTATGAGAAGTTGGAGGTTACCCGTGTAGGTGATGAACCCACAGGACCGCTGCCGGAAAAACCAAAAAATTTTGCGGAAATGCGGAAGATTGCGGAAGCGCTCAGCACGGGATTTCCCCATGTCCGGGTAGACTTATATAGTTTGAATGGGACTGTCCGATTTGGAGAACTGACATTCTTTAATGCCAGCGGATATATGATCTACGATCCGGACGAATTCGATGTGGAAATCGGAAGAAAATTTACTCTTCCACCCAAACAGAAGCTGACAAGCGATAAATACAGCAACGGGAGCAGGCAATGAAAGCGGTATTAGCATCACAGTTTACCATTACGCAGTGCCAGGGAAAATACTATACCAAAGCTGCATTTGCCTCGATTCTTTTACGCTACGCGGCGGGATTCGGCAGACTGACGCTCTGTGTGCCGTTTTGCCGCGCAGAGCAGCCGGAGAAGATATGGGAGGATGTTTCGGAAGCGGTAGACCAGATTATCCCGGTCTCCAGGAATGAAAGCATTCTCGGCCTGAAAAAAAACGAGATGCGTCGGGCGATCCGTGAAAGCGATCTGACGATTGTCCGCTGCCACTCTTTTGTTGCGTTTCGGGCGTCGGATCTGGCTCACCGTGCGGGGAAGCCGGTTCTGGCCGAAGCGATGGCCTGCCCTTGGGATGCAATGTGGAACCACGGCTTCCTTGGAAAGCTGGTTGCACCGTATATGTACTTGAAAATGAAACAGGTCATGAGGCAAGCAAACTATGCCATTTATGTTACGGAACAATTTTTACAGCGGCGGTATCCCTGCCTCAACCCCAGTATTGGCGCGTCAAATGTTGCACTTCTGCCTGCATCCAGCCAAGTCCGTTCACGGCGCCTGGAAAAAATTCAGGGCATGAATACAAAGCAAATCACACTGATGACCTGTGCCGCCGTGGATGTCCGGCATAAAGGACAAGAGTATGTGATCCGAGCCCTTCCACTGCTGGCCGCGAAGGGAATCCGGGCGGTCTACTATTGTGTGGGACAGGGAGATCCTGGACGCCTGAAAAAGCTGGCGAATGAAACCGGCACGGCAAATCAGGTGGTTTTTACCGGAGCTGTTCCCCACGAACAGGTATTTGACCTGTTGGATCAATGTGATATTTATCTTCAGCCCAGTCTTCAGGAAGGGCTGCCGAGAGCCTTGATCGAGGCCATGAGCCGTGGATGCCCATGTATCGGAGCCAAAACCGCAGGAATTCCGGAGCTTCTGCCCCGGGAATGTCTCACAGCAAGGAGAGCAACTTCCGAGATCGCAGAGCGGATTTCCACTATGCTGGAGACAGGACTGACAGGATATGCGAAGCAGAATTTTGAGCGAGCTAGGCAGTTCTCCGCCAGTATTCTGGACGAGCGCAGGAATGCTTATTTTGACAAGATCCGACGAGAGCTGACCGGTGGAGATGAAGGAGGACCGGTATGAGCCAGAGGCGCAGTATAGAACTTACAGATATTGCAAGTCTGCTTCTTTCTATATATTATACCTGGTACTGTCTCCCCTTTATGCGTGCTGCCTTCAGTTCAACGCTGTATAAATATCTCTTCTTTGGCTGTTTTGCCGCCGGGACAGTTCTTTTGGTTCTGGCGCGGCTGCAGCATAACGGCATGGCGATTACATTCCAGCCCTGGCATAGCATTTTGGTCCCGGTAGTGCTCTATATGGCAGTCATGAGTACCCTGTACCTGCTGCAGGTAGGAGAAGCTTCCCGTCATATCCGCGTCAGCTTTACCTTTTGGGGTACGGCTATCCTATATTATCTATTCTCTTTTGACGCTACGACCCGATCCAGGTTTGGAAAATACCTGCTGCTGCTGTTCAGTATCACGGCGGCAACCTCCGTTGTCGGCATTTTTATGGACAGCTCTGTAGCCCGGGCCATTACCAACGCCTCTCAGCAGACGGAAGCAGTTGCAAGGGACTATCAGCTGATGCGGAAAAACATCAGCGGTATTTACCTGTTTCAGAGCATGGTGATTTTCGCACCTGTTACCGTGATGATGATTCGATACCGGAGAAAGCCCATATGGGGGGCGATCCTGCTCATCTGCATTACAGCCGCAGTTCTGAAAGCATCCTTCACCATTTCGCTAATGCTCCTGATCGCAGGCTGCAGCTTGGCGCTGCTCTCCGACCGAAAGGGATCGGTTACGCTGATTTTGATCCTATGCCTGCTGCTTCTGCTGTTCCTACCAATGGACAAACTGCTGGGCTTTCTGGCAGATGTAATTCCAAATCAATATATCAGCACCCGTCTTGATGAGGTATCGCTGTTTCTCGGCCAGGGCAATGTACGGGGGGATCTGAATCTTCGTCTGCAATGCTATCAATACTCCCTGAATACAGCTTTTCAGCATCCCCTGGGCGTCGGTCCTTGGTACAGTTATGTGGTGGGTGAACACGGTATCGGGTTTCACTCTGAAGTCATGGATGACCTGGCCCGGTATGGCATCTTTGCGCTGGGTTTCTATCTTCTGTTTTTTTACGAATATGTCCGGCTGCTTCGGGAACAGTGGACAAAGGTAGGGCTTGCATGTGTGGCCTTCCCGGTCTGCACTGTTTACGCTTTGTTTCTGCTGCTGAACATCGGCTTTCGATCGGCGGACGAGAGTATTTTTATGCTCTTCATCCTGCCTGCACTGCCGGACATCCTTCTGAACGCAGGCTATGGTCGGCGTGTGTCCCTTGAGGAAGAAGGAGACGAATCGAAATGACCCGTGTGTTGCAGATACTCTCTTCGCTGAAAGAAGGCGGAGGAGTTCAAACCATGCTCAGAAATTATTATTCTTATATGGATCTTTCGTCTCTGCAGACTGATTTTGTCGTCTGTGGAGAGGAGATCGGCGGCATGGAGGAATGGTTCCGGGGAATTGGAAGCGAGATTTACCATATTCCGCCCCGGGCTAAGGACCCTGTCGGGAACCTGGCCAAACTGAAAAAGATCATCAAAAACGGACAGTATGATGTCGTCCATTGCCATCAGGATTACCACGGAGCAGCTGCCATAGCCATGGCAAAGCGGTACGGCGTGAAGAAACGGATCATCCAGAGCCATCAGGCATTTCCTCCGGAAAATGGGCTGCAGAAACTAAGGCGGCAACGTTCTGTTCCAAGTCTTCTGCGCAATGCCACAGTTTTTGCCGCCTGCGGTCGGCTTGCCGGAGAGTGGCTATACGGCAGAGAACTAATGGAATCAGGACGGGTTCTCGTCCTGCACAACGCTATTTCCATACAACGCTATGCGTTTTCACAGGAGAACCGGGAGAGGCTGCGTGGCGAGATGGGATTGAGTCCGGATGATCTTGTTCTGGGCCATATCGGTAGATTTTCCAGGCCAAAAAACCACGCGCTTGCAGTCAGTATCTTCGCAGAATTCTATCAGAATCACAAAAATGCGGTGCTGCTGTTGGCCGGAGACGGAGAACTGCGCCCGGATGTGGAGAAGCAGGTAAAAGTACTGGGGTTGGAGTCCAGGGTACACTTCCTTGGAATCCGGCAGGATGTACCGGAGCTGCTCAGTGTAATGGATCTTTTCCTGCTGCCATCCCGATGGGAGGGGCTTGGCATTGTGGCAATGGAAGCCCAGGCGAACGGGCTGCCTGTGGTCTGTTCGTCATCTGTACCTCAGGAAGTAAAACTGGCCGATAATTTATTTTTTGCTGATGAAGATTCTTATGACAGCACAGTTGCCTGGTGCCGTCTGCTGGAACGTGCCCTTGCCGCAGGCAGAGGAGACTACCGGGCGTCAGTAGAGCGTGGAGGCTATGACATTTGCCGGGAGGCAAAGAAATTGGAGGAATTGTATCTTGAATCGTAAGATGGGCCTCTGCAGGGGGTGCACACAGTAATGGCAGCGCCGCTCTCTGGAAAGCGAATCGCAAAAAATGTGACCATGTCTGTTATGGCCCAGGTCGTTTCCGTTCTGGTGGGCTTTGTCCTGAACCTGGTAGTGCCCAAGTTTATCGATGAATACGACTATTCCTATTGGCAGACCTTTTTGCTGTATTCACAGTACTTGGGAATTCTGCATTTCGGACTGATGGACGGCATTGTGCTCCGCTATGCCCAGTATGACTATGAGGAACTGGATAAAAAGTCTGTTCGATCTCAGTATCTTGGTATCATGGCAGTGGATTTCGTCCTTTCTCTCGGACTACTGATCTGGTCACTTTCTGTTCTTGAGGGAGTGAATCGGGTCATCGGTATTCTCCTTGCCTGTACCACATGCATCGAGATCACCTATAACTATATTTCGTTTACCTTCCAGATTACCAACCGGATCTCCCGGTATGTGTCCTACATTGCGGTTTATCGGATGATTTACTGTGTGCTGGTGCTGAGCTGCCTGATTGCGGGACTTCGGCAGTACTACTGGTTCTGTATTGTATATCTGGCGGCAGATCTGGCGGTGATTCTGTGGTTTGGCCTGAGATACAGCAGGGAACTGATGGTCGGAAGGCTGCTTCCGGCAAAATCCCTTTTTGAAGAACTGAAGAAGAGCATTTCTGTGGGCGTGTGGCTCATGCTGTCCTCCTATGCGGCGAATTTCCTTGTGGGATCCGGAAAAATGATGATCCAGTGGCGTTGGGGAGCGCTGACCTTTGGAAAGATCTCGCTGGCCTTCAGTCTGTCCAGCTTTGTCCTGCAGTTTGTGACTGCCATTAGTGTAGTGCTGTTCCCCTCCATGAAACGAATGGATCCGGAGAGATTGCCGGATATGTATTGTAAGATTCGGAGAGCTATTTCTCCGTTGATGTTCCTGGCGCTGATCTGCTATTATCCCGGATGCGTGGCCCTGGAGCTTTGGCTGCCGAAGTATGCGGAGAGCCTTCGCTACCTGGGTATCCTGCTTCCGATTATCATTTATACAACCAAGGTCAGCCTGCTTACTAACAACTATCTCAAAGCGTACCGCAAAGAGAGGACCATGCTCATCATCAATACTGGCGCAGTGTCTTTGGGCATCATCCTGTTCCTGATTTGCGCATGGATTATCAACAGCCTGACGGTGCTGCTGTGCGCAATTGTATTTACCATTATACTCCGCTCCGTGGTGTCGGAAATCGTTGTGATGAAGATGATTCACACCCGGCTGTGGAAGGAATTTGCAATCGAACTGGCAATGACAGCGCTCTTTATTGGTAGTACCTTCCTGTCGTCAAGGTGGCAGGGATGCCTTGTATATGTTGTGTGCCTTTGTGTCTATTTTGTGATACAGCGGAAAGAGCTTCGGGACATGCTTTGTCTGAGCCGGTAAAACGCAAAATGTAAGGGAGTTAAAAAGATGGAAAAAAAGAAAATAACGGTCGCCGGAATGGGGTATGTGGGCCTGTCCCTAGCAGTGCTATTTGCGCAGCATCATCCGGTTTCTGTAATAGATCCGGTGGAGGACAAGGTAAAGCTGTTAAATCAGCGGAAATCCCCCATCCGTGATGCCTATATTGAGTCCTTCCTCGACAGTAGGCCCCTGGATCTGCATGCCACGACAGAGGAGCAGGAGGCATACCGGGATGCGGATTTCGTTGTAATCGCGGTACCCACAAATTACGACGTGGATCAGGATTCCTTTGATACCTCCGCTGTGGAGAGTGTTATTGAGGCGGTGCTTCGGTACAACCGGGACGCGGTTATGGTGATCAAAAGCACCATTCCCATCGGCTATACCCAGTCTGTGCGCCAGCGTTACCATACGCAGAGCATTCTGTTCAGTCCCGAATTCCTTCGGGAGGGAAAGGCTCTATATGACAATCTGTATCCCAGCAGAATCATCGTCGGAACAGACCCAGACAACCCCACACTGGTGGAGCAGGCAGAGACATTCGCGGAACTGTTAAAGGAGGGCGCAGAGAAGGAGTCCATTGAGACATTGCTGATGGGCTTTTCGGACGCGGAGGCTGTAAAGCTGTTTGCCAACTCCTATCTGGCCATGCGGATCAGCTTCTTTAATGAGCTGGACACCTTTGCGGAGACCAAGGGGCTTAACACAAAGAACATCATTCGCGGTGTGTGTCTGGATTCCAGAATCGGCTGCTATTACAACAATCCTTCCTTTGGCTATGGTGGCTACTGCCTGCCCAAGGACACACGGCAGCTACTGGCAAGCTATAAGAGCACGCCGGAGACGCTGATTGAATCCATCGTCACCTCCAACAGCACCCGGAAACAGTATATTGTGGAGCAGATTCTGAAAAAGCTGGAGCAGCTCGTCCCCCGAGCGGGGAAAATCGGGAATACGCTGGGAATCTATCGTCTGTCCATGAAGGCGGAGTCCGATAATTTCCGGTTTAGCTCCATTCTGGGCGTTGTCGAAGGACTGCGGCACCACGGCATCGACATGATTCTGTATGAGCCAATGATGCAGGAGGGCAAAACAGTGGAAGGTTGCTGCCGCGTGGAGGATCTGACCACCTTTAAGGAGTTGGCTGATCTGGTGATTGCCAATCGGATGGACGACGGTATACTGGATATAAAGGATCGCGTATATACCCGGGATCTATTTGGGAGCGATTGAGAATGAGAGAAAAGAACGTTGATTTAAGGTGGAAAACAATTCTTGTCACCGGAGGTGCGGGATTTATCGGTGCAAACCTGATTCAGCATTTGCTGGAAACGACGGAACCGGTTCATATTGTTGCCATCGATGATATGAATGACTACTATGACCCGGAACTGAAGCGGTGGCGCCTGGAGAAGCTACGGGCGGCAGCAGACGAAAAGGCGTTCGCCGGCAGTACCTTTGAATTCGTGGAGGGATCCATTGCGGACGCGGAGCTGGTGCGGGAGGCTTTTTCACGGACAAAGCCCGCTGTGGTGGTGAACCTGGCGGCACAGGCAGGGGTTCGATATTCCATTGACAATCCGGATGCCTATATTTCCTCCAACATCATCGGATTTTATCATATTCTGGAGGCTTGTCGGCACTCCGGTGACAATGGTGCGCCCGGAGTGGCTCATCTGGTCTATGCTTCCTCCTCATCGGTGTACGGTGGAAATACAAAGATGCCCTACAGCGTAGAAGATCAGACGGATACGCCGGTAAGCCTGTACGCCGCCACCAAGAAATCCAACGAGCTTCTGGCGTATGCCTATTCCAAGCTCTACAGCATTCCCGCAACGGGCCTTCGGTTCTTTACAGTGTACGGCCCGGCAGGACGTCCGGATATGACGTATTTCAAATTTACAAATATGCTGCGCCAGGGGAAGAAAATCCAGATTTTCAACTACGGCAACTGCATGCGGGACTTTACCTATGTGGATGACATCGCAGAGGGGATTCTCCGGGTGATTTCTAGCGCGCCGGAACGCGTCACCGGAGAGGACGGACTGCCCATTGCACCTCACAGAGTGTATAACATCGGAAACAGTCAGCCTGTCAATCTGCTGGAATTTGTGGACATCCTGCATCAGGAACTGATTCGTGCCGGGCTTCTTCCGGAGAATTTTGATTTTGATGCCCACACAGAGCTGGTACCCATGCAGCCAGGCGATGTACCTGCGACCTATGCCGACACCACACCGCTGGAGCGGGATTTTGGCTACAAGCCCGCAACGGATCTGCGGACAGGAATCAGGCGTTTCGCGGAGTGGTATCGTGAGTTTTACCTGGCAGCTGACGAAAAAACCAGCTAATCATTCTTGTTCAATTTCCGGATCTCGCCCTTGGAGACCGGTGTAATTGATAATTCTTCTATAAGGAGGGTAAATATGAAAAGGTCAAAAATGTGGACGCGTTTCCTTTCTCTCGCGCTGTGTCTTTGCTTTGTGATGGGCTTGCTGCCGACCACGGCCATTGCCGCAGATGCAGAGACGGGAACCGCTTCGTCAGGTCTGGTAAAAGGGAGCCAGATTGACGGAACGAACTACTCTGTGACCTCCGTGAAAAACTATGCCATTGCGCCGGATGTTTCCGAGCAGCTGATTATTACCAATAATCAGGAAGGAACATCCCAGACGGTTGCCAATGTTATGGAGGTCAATACCAGCAATGGTCGGGCAAAAATCGTTGCTGGTTACGGCAACCGTAATCCCATAGAACAGGGGTGGACACTCAAAACTACCACGGATCAGGCACATGTCTATGAAAACGAGACTGGTCTGAACGTAGTAGGCGGTGTAAATGCATCCTGGTTCAATATCAATACCGGTGAGCCTTCTGGCTATCTGGTAATGAATGGTGTGGTACATCACGACAACTCCAGCCGCGCCTTTGTGGCAGCCTTTGATGACGGCTCTGTCAATGTCTTTAAGGAAGGTACCACGCTGGCACAGGCAGAAGCAAGCCAGAGTGAAAAGCAGGGACAGAATGTTAAGATTCTGGAGGCTGTGGATGCGCTGGTTGCCATGGTATGGGACGGCGAAGTCGTTGTTTCCGAGTCCGGAAACGGCGGTTACTATCCCCGTACCGCCGTTGGTGTAAAGGAGGACGGTACTGTAGTGCTGTTCCAGGCAGACGGCACCATGGCGCCCAGATCTGTGGGCTATACGGCAGAGGAAGAAGCGCATATGCTCGTGGCATTGGGATGTGTAGCTGCCATTCAGTTGGACGAGGGCGGCTCCTCCACCTATATCTCTCAGCGTGAGGGCGAGTCGGATGTGACCATGCGCAACACCCCCGCTGGTGGAAGCGAACGTGGTGTTTCCGGTACGATCCTGGTAGTATCCAATGTGGCGGCTTCCGGTGAATTTGACCATGCGGCAGTCACACCCGACGACGCATATTATACGCCGGAATCTGAGATTGAACTGACTGCCAGCGCTATGGACTATTCCGGTGCTCCCGCCGATAGTCTGCCGGAGGATGCTGTTTTCACCATAAGCGACGACAGCATGGGCACACTGAGTGATACGGCTGTCAGCGGCAGCAGCGCTTCCGCAGTGCTTACCTCTTCCGGGAAAACCGGAGATGTGACTGTGAATCTGGTCAGCGGCGGCAATACTGTTGGATCTGCCGTTGTGCATATTCAGAATCCGGACAAGTTAGAGTTCGCCTCCAGTGAGGTAAACCTGAACTACAATGATGTCAGTGATCTGGGCTTCAAGGCAACCTATCTGACGGAGAGCGTTCAACTGAAGGATGGAGATGTCGAATGGAGCATTACTGATCCGGATGCCGGCTCCTTTGCTGACAACAAGTTTACTGTGACCAGTAACGTGAAGTATTCTGGCAGTCCTGTGGTAACTGCTGTATGTGGGGAACTGACGGCCTCTGTTACCGTAAACATCGGTATGGAGCCCACCATGATCCTGGATGGCGGCGATGAGGATCCCTGGGATTATTCCACCATTGGCACCACAGTAGAGAGCTTTACCGGCATGGCTCCGAATGCTGTAGCAACCTATCACTATTCGGGACGCGGCGGTGTGGTAAAGGGTTCTGTGGTCTCTGATACCGACGAAGAATATGCCGACATTGTCCGCTTTGGTCACAACGCCATCAGGCTGGACTATGACTGGACCGGTCTTACCGGCACAGATGGTGCATGCCTTGGCCTGGGTGATAACCTGACTGTTGATGGTACGCCCACTGCCATTGGCGTCTGGGTGTATATTCCCGAAGGCGTGCCGGTACCCTGGCTGCGGGCACAGATTGCCACCAGCACGAATGGAGGTAATAGTTGGACTAACGCATATGTCAACTTCACCAGCGGCAGCTCGGATACCGGTGAGGGGCTCAAGGACGGATGGCAGTATCTGGAGGCAGATCTGACCCAGTATGCCGGTGTAATGATCCGCATCAACAGCGGTATGCTGTTCCGGGCAATGGTCACCACCAGCGGCATCGGCTGGTACACCACCGATGGCACCAAGCTGGACAAGAACGACTTGAAGGGCTATATCCTGCTGGATAACCTGTGCATCGTCTATGGCGCAAACAATCAGGATGTTACTCCGCCCACGGTTCAATCCATTCAGCTGGTCAACGACGACGGTACCAAGACGGAGCTGGAGAACGGAGCAACCGTTGACACAGCAAATCTCCGCTTCTATGTTACTTATGACGACAGCGAGGAGACCGATCCTTACGCCACTGGTGTGGAGTCTGCATACTTCTACTTCGATGGTACTTACCGCGGCAAGTATGACCAGGATAACCTGGGCAGCACCTCCGGCATGATGCATTTTGGAAACGGTCTGCATTCCATCACCTTCTATTTGAAGGACGGCTACGGCAACGTAACCCGTGAAACCCGTTACTTTACTGTAAATACAGAACAGACGGATCTACCCGGCATGACATTACAGGTGACGAGCCAGCCCAATGTCGGACAGGCATGGATCTTTGGGCTGACAAGTGATGACCTTTCCAGCATCACTTCGGTAACGGCCAATGTGTCCGTAACCAGAAGCTATCCTGTGACCGATGTGGTCTTCCCTGAGGGCGTGACCGGAACCTGGAATTATGACAGTTCGAAGGGTGTTGTAACCATCGACATTACTTCCATTGACCATTCTGTATTAACAAAGGACAAACTGGTATCCATTGTTGTAAGCATTCCCACATCTGTCACTGAGGGTAGTAGCCTGAACGTGCAGGTGACGAAGGGCTCTTATGGTTGCAAGCAGACAGAGGATCTGGATATTAGCGATCTGAACCAGTATGCAGCTGGCTTTACAACGCCGGTAACCAACTATCCCATTGAAGCAACCTATCGCATTCAGGCGGATACCGCTGTAGTGGGTGCTGAAGCCCTGGCAAGCGTTATCTATACGAAAGACGGTGTTGCGGCTGTCGGTGTCAGCGTGTATGCCGACGATCAGGTGCTGGGTACCACCGATGAAAACGGCCTGATCGACATTACCGCTCTGACAACAGCACAGGGTAGTGTCAAGCTGCGGGCTGAAGATGCTGACGGTAACTGCTCCTACCTGATCTTGCTCGACAGCTATGATGCAGTAGGCGACGAAACCGGCGCACCCTATAACATCATTTACAACATGGCTCAGTCGGCGGAGGGAAAGAACATCTCCTGGATGAGCAATCCCAGCTTCAGTGCCGAAAAAGCTGTGGCGGAGATTTCCACAGCAGCCGACATGAGCGATGCAATCCAGGTGGAAGGCACAAGCCGGTTGATTTCCTACACTTCCAGCAAGCAGATCAACCGCGTGAACAATGTGACGCTGACCGGACTGGCAGCCGGAGTGACCTATTATTATCGGGTCGGTGACGGCAGCATCTGGTCCGATGTCCGGAGCTTTACAGTTCCTGTGGCTGAAGATGAAACCAGCTTCTTCCTCATTGCTGATATTCAGGAGGCGGATGCCCTGACAGGCATGGGACGGATTGCGGAACTGCTGAATGGACAGTATCATTTTGGCATTCAGCTGGGTGACGCAGTGGACAACGTCCGTTATTATGATCAGTGGAACGATGCCCTGCAGCTGTTTGCGTTGGAAGGTATCCGTGACACAGACATGATCCATGTGATTGGCAACCATGAGGCAGACGACAGCGGCAATGATGCCATTGCGGCAAAATCTGTATTCGGGATCTCCGCCCCCTGGTACTCTGTGGAGCGCGGTGATGTTTATATTGCGGTGCTGAATCACACTTCTGACAAAAATTCGCTTCAGAAGTTCGCACAGTGGCTGGTTGAGGATGCGGCAAAGTCCACCTGCCAGTGGAAGGTACTGGTGACCCATGTGCCTGCCTACTATACCAATCCCACTGGAGGCGGTGAGATATATGTGCAGTATCTACCTGTAGCCTGTGACGAAGCGGGGATCGACTTCTACTTCTCCGGAAACGATCACAGCTATGCCCGTACCGCGCCTATGACGGCCGGTGAGGTGGACGAGAATGGCACTGTATATTATATCTGCGGCTCCACCGGCGGCAAGTCCTATTCCGTTGTGGACAACAAGGATTTCAATTTTGAGGTTGCAACTCTAGATTTTGAAAGCGTATATGTGGATGTCACCGCAGATCAGTACCAGATCACTGTTACAGCATACAATGTTGACGCGGGCGGCATCCGCACGGTACTGGATCAATATTCCAAGCGCTCGATGCCTGTCTGTGAAAACGATGAGCATACCTATGTGTTTGATCGGGACAGCAAGGAGCTGAACTGCACTGTTTGCGGCCATACCTGCAATGCAGTGGATGAAATGTTCTCCGGCTTTGTGACCGAGAAAACCAGCGGACGACTGATGTACTTGGTGGCCGGTGTTCCTCTGACCGGAACCATGCATTATGAGGATCGTTTCTATTTTGCAGATGACGAAGGCTTTGCCTATGACGGTGAATATGACATCTGTGGTGAGATGTGTATCTTTAAAGACGGCTATTTCGTTCAGGGTAAGACAGCCAATGTGCTTGCCGCAGGACGGGCCGGCGATACGGTTGACTTTATTCTTTATGCAGACGGTCTGTTCAAATTCATTGGAACCGGCTCCACTTATGAGCTGGACCGCGTTTGGAATAGTCCTTGGTATAGCTACCGTGAATATGTAAAGAAACTGTATGTAGATCCGGCGATTACGGTACTGTCCAACTGGGCTGTGTATTCCTGCAGGAACCTGACAGAAGTATCCTTCGGAGAAGGCAGCCAGCTAACCCGTATCGAGCAGAATACCTTTACCCGTTGCTCCAGTCTGACCACATTGACGTTGCCGGAAGGTGTAAGCTATATCGGCTATAACGCCTTTACAGACTGCACTGGACTGACATCTATTTATCTGCCGGATGGCGTAAGTTCGATTATGACTAATGCTTTCAATGGAGATACTGATATCGTTCTCAGCGTGGGCAATAACAGCTATGCCAAGAATTGGGCCGAGTCCCATGGCTTTGCCTATGTGGAACGGGAACCCGCCCAGATTGCCTCCGGTAGCTGCGGCGAGAATCTGAGTTGGACACTGAGCAGTAACGGAATTCTGACCATCACCGGTACGGGAAGCATGACAACGTATAGCGGCGAGGCTAATATTCCCTGGTACAGCAACCGGACAATGATCACCAAGGTGGTGATCGGCGAGGGCGTGACCAAGCTGACAACGAACGCATTCTGTGGATGCAGTAACCTGACTGAGGTGGAATTTGCCGAGAACAGCAGTCTACAGATGATCGGTGGATCCGCATTTAAGAACTGCAGCAGCCTGGAGAGCATTGATCTCCCCGAAGGGATGACCACCATCAGCGGCAACGCCTTCAAGAATTGCCGGAGTCTGAAAAACGTGTATCTGCCCGATACTACATCCTATATTGATAATCTGGCGTTCACCGGATTGTCGGAAGTGGTCTTCAGTGTAGCGCAAGACAGCTATGCCAAGAACTGGGCCGAGTCCCATGGCTTTGCCTATGTGGAACGGGAACCCGCCCAGATTGCCT
>ENA-OPCE01000237-OPCE01000237.1-human-gut-metagenome-genome-assembly--contig:-NODE-237-length-52460-cov-4.779277_pt1 | contig 52460 bp, 40 predicted proteins | sample MGYA00241247_ERZ501474 | MGnify/ENA primary metagenome ERZ501474 (study PRJEB25962, sample SAMEA2042572) | human gut metagenome | biome: human gut; feature: human-associated habitat; material: faeces... | reverse complement strand
AGAGCATACGCTTTCTGAAAAGGAGGAAGCACTGCTTGCAAAGGCATCACAGATGTCAACTGTGCCTGATGAGGTGTTCTCTAAGTTTAACAATGCTGATGTTAAGTTCGGAAAGGTGAAAAGAGAGAACGGGCAGGAAGATGAGCTGACTAACGGCAATTTTGCCACATTTATGGAAAGTCAGGACAGAGCTGTAAGAAAGGCGGCATTTGAGGCGCTGTATAAGCAGTATGGGGCGTATATCAACACAATTGCGGCAGCGTTTTATGGCAATGTCAAGCAGGCAATGTTCTATGCAGACGCAAGGGGTTACAAGTCAACACTGAACATGTATCTTGATGGCTCATTTATTCCAGAAAATGTATATAAGAATCTTATTAAGACTGTCAATGACAATCTTGACAAAATGTACTGCTATGTTGATATAAGAAAGAAGGCACTTGGTGTTGACGAGCTGCATTTTTATGATATATATGCACCGATGGTAGAGGATATTGACTGGAAGATAAGCTATGATGAGGCTAAGGACATTGTTGTGAAGGCACTTGCACCAATGGGTGAGGAGTATGTTTCACACATTAAAGAAGGCTTCAATAATGGCTGGGTAGATGTGTATGAGAATACCGGAAAGCGTTCAGGAGCATTTTCATGGGGCGCTTATGGCACACACCCATATGTATTTCTTAATTACTCAGATACACTCAATGATGTTTTTACGGTTATTCATGAGATGGGACATGCAATGCACACTTATTATTCTAATGCAAACCAGCCTTATATTTATGCAGGATATAAGATCTTTGTTGCGGAGGTTGCGTCAACCTGTAATGAAGCGATTCTTATGCAGTATATGTTAAAGAATACTGATGATGAGAAGAAGAAAAGATATCTGCTCAATCATTTCTTTGAGCAGTTTAAGGGAACTCTTTACAGACAGACTATGTTTGCAGAGTTTGAGATGGAAGCGCATGCAAAGGCTGAACAGGGTGAGGTTTTATCAGCAGAGAGCCTTTGTGCCATGTACAAGAAACTGAATGAGAAGTATTTCGGCCCGGATATGGTTATTGATGATGAGATAGCACTTGAGTGGGCAAGGATACCACATTTTTACACACCATTCTATGTATACCAGTATGCAACAGGCTATTCCGCTGCAATTGCAATATCAACCAAGATACTTGCAGGTGATGAGCAGGTTATAGCAGGTTACAGAAAGTTCTTGTCAGGCGGCTCTTCAATGCACCCTATTGAGCTTCTTAAGCTGTGCGGAATAGATATGACAAGACCGGATGTTGTGCAGGAAGCACTGGATGTGTTTGGGGAATTACTAAAACAGTGGTAATGCTTAATGTGTTGTGAATATAAATATGATTCTGGGAGATAATGCGTCTTCCAGAATTTTTTTATGGGATAAATGTAACCATTGCCGGAATAATCCGTCTCTAATTATGAAAGGGTTAACGCTTTTAAAAAACAGGGAGTACAGACAGTAATGGATGATAATCAGATAATTAATTTATTTTTTCAAAGGAATGAAGATGCAATTAATGCAGTTGATGAAAAATATGGTTCTAAGTTAAATGCACTGGCAGCCAATATACTGCAATCAAGAGAGGATGGGCTGGAATGTGTCAATGACACGTATATGAAAGCATGGAACAGCATACCGCCTGCAAGACCAGAGTATTTATTCGCATTTCTTGCAACATCTGCAAGAAATATTGCGATTGATATGATAAGGAAAAACAATGCTGGTAAGAGGCAGGCAAAAGTGGTTGAGCTGACAAAAGAGCTGGAAGAATGCATAGGTGATGGCGGATTGCAGACACATCTGGATAAGGAAGATATTGGAGAGATGTTATCGCATTTTCTCGAAACAGTTGATAAAAATAAAAGAATTATATTTCTCAGGCGGTACTGGTACTCGGATTCAATTAAAGACATTTCGGAAAGGATGCAGATGAGCGAATCAGCAGTGAAAGTTACTCTTCACAGAACGAGAAAAGAATTAAGAAAATATCTGGAAAGCGAGGGTTTATATCTATGAAAAAATCAGAGGCAATGGATTTATATGAAGGACTTAATGAAATTAGTCCGCAAATGATTGAAGAAGCGGGAAATTACAAGAAAACTGCCAGTGTGGATATCAGGTATAAAAAGAGCAATAATGTAAAGAAGATAATTGCAGCAGGTCTTGTGGCAGCGGCGGCTGTTACTGCTGTATTGGGAGTCAGAGGACTGAAGCCTTCTGTGACAGGAAACGGAAACCAGAGCAGTAATCAGCCAGCATCAGAGCAGACAGGATTTAAAATTGCTCATGTAATGAATGTGTATGCAGCCGGGCTTGATGATACATCGGAATGTATTTTTTCTAATGATGAGAAAAATGCTGGTGTATCAGGAGTTGTGGCTGGAATTTCAAGCCGGGTTGGAGATTCATCTGTGATGGGGCAGGTTATGGCTAGTATAAATGTAACGGGCGAAGATATCTCAAAGATTAAGTATTCTATAATGGGAAATGATTCAGATGTGACATATAATCTGGCAAGGATGAAAGAGGTTGACAAGGACAGCCCTGAGTATCAGACATCTTCTGAAAAATTCAGAAAACAGACGGAGAACGGCTATGCATATTACATTATTGAAGATATCGGGGAAGAGTATGAGGAGAGCGGCAACAGTCAGAGCGAGGGCATACAGATTGTAGAGTTTTCAAAGCAGTTAGAAAAAGAATCTTTGTATCAGGAACGTCAGGTATACAATGAGATGGTTAAAAATATGTATGAAGGACTTACGTTAAGCGTAACTGTGACATATGAAGACGGAACGATAGAGATTGTTGATGTGGGATTCAAGGCAGCTGAAGGCAGTGATGACCTGGAAAAGGTTTCAGACAAAGTGATTGTGTATGTGAAATGACAGTTGATAGAAGAGTGCAAGACGAAGAATCATGTGTCTTTAAGTTGTCTTCAAACAAATTGAACACAAACAAAAAAGGAAGCCGCTTAAATGCTGGCTTCCTTTTAAAATTAAAAAGAGCGCGAGACGGGGATCGAACCCGCGACCCCCTCCTTGGCAAGGAGGTGCTCCACCACTGAGCCACTCGCGCATAATTAATGTTCTTTAATTAAATTCTCTTGTGAACACAAACAAGATAATACACATAAAACTTTAATCTGTCAAGTGTAAAATTAAAAAAGTTGAATCTATAATGCTATAGATGAGGGGGATACCTACTAAGACTGCTAAATATGATGAAATGGTAGGTTTATCAAGAGGAAATTCTGAGGAGAATTAACGAGAATAAAGAAAATTACCTACTAAATTGATGATTTATGCGAGAATAGTAGGTTTTTTTTCAAACCAAATCTGTCTGATATTACAGATATGAGAAAAAAGACATACTAAAAGTGTGAATTATGACAAAATAGTAGGTATTTAAGTTGGGAAGAAGCATTACATACCAGCTAACAATAAGAAAAAGACCTACTGGATTATGAAAATTGATGAGATAGTAGGTTATTTATGTGTGCTTTGCGGCAATCATAATGTCTTGAAACAAATTGAACACAAAAAAGAGAAAGTCAGCATGTACTGGCTTTCTCTTAAAAAATAAAAGAGCGCGAGACGGGGATCGAACCCGCGACCCCCTCCTTGGCAAGGAGGTGCTCCACCACTGAGCCACTCGCGCAAACACATTTAAGATAATAATGGCAAAATGATATTTTGTCAACACTTTTTTAGAAAAAATATTTTAAATTCTAATTTCTGAAAAATTAATATATGGGAAAGGACGTCAGGGATTTCTATTTTTTTGATAATATGGTATACTTTGCATGCTGAGTAGCAGAATTAGAAAGAATGGAGATTATTATGAATCCAGCATCAATTATGAAGCTTATGAGTGCCAAGAACAAGTTTCAGAAGAATCATCCGAAGTTTGTGGCATTTCTTAACAGATGTTTTGCAGGAGGTCTTAAGGAAGGAACTATAATTGAGATTACAGTTACTAATCCTGGAGAGGCACCTATAACATCTAATATAAAGGTACAGCAGTCTGATTTGGAACTGCTTGAAGAATTAAAAGAAATGGGGAGATAGTTTGCTTCGCAAAACAACGCGAAATAATAAGGAGGATTGGAATGTTTGGGAATGACAAGTCCAGAAAGAACGGACTTAATATTATAGTTGTAGGAGGCGGTAAGGTTGGTGCCACTCTTGTTGAGAGACTCAGCAGGGAGAACCATGATGTTACTCTTATTGATAAGAACAGGGTTAAGCTTGATGCAATAACAGGTGCATATGATGTTATGGGAGTTGAGGGCAATGGTGCTAGCTTTGCTGTTCAGAAAGAAGCCGGTATTGACTCAGCTGACCTTCTTATATCGGTAACTGATTCTGATGAGCTGAATCTTTTATGCTGTACACTTGCAAAGAGGGCTGGCAGATGTGAGGCAATTGCAAGAGTAAGAACACCTGAATACAGTCAGGAGGCTGCATTTTTAAGAGACAGATTAGGTCTGGCAATGATTATTAATCCGGAATTTGAGGCTGCAAGTGAGATAGCACGTGTGCTTTACATGCCGACAGCACTTGAGATTGGAACATTCGCACATGGACAGGCAGAGATGATTAAGATAAAAGTCCCTGAGGGTAACCAGATGTGTGGCCATACTCTTGCGGAGATATCTAAGGCTTCATCATCTAAGGTTCTTATATGTGCAGTTGAGAGGGATGGGGAGGTGTTCATTCCATCAGGACATTTTATTATAAGGGCAGATGATAAGTTATCTTTCATTGCATCAAGAAAGAATGCAAGGACATTTCTTGCAAGTGTAGGTTTTCAGACACATCAGGTCAAGAGTACCATGATTGTCGGAGGTGGAAGAGTTGCATATTATCTTGCAAAACAGCTTCTTAACATGGGAATTGATGTAAAGATTATTGAGAATGACAAGGAACGCGCGTTAAAGTTAAGCGAAGAGCTTTCGGGAGCTGTTATTATCAATGGTGATGGTACTGACGAGAGCCTTTTAAGAGAAGAGGGGATTGAGTATGTGGAGAGCTTTGTCCCTCTTACAGGGATTGATGAAGAGAATGTAATGCTTACTCTATATGCAAGAAAAGTATCTGAAGCCAAATGTATTACGAAAATAACAAGAATGGGATTCAGCAGTGTTATTAACAGCCTTGATCTTGGCAGTGTGATTTATCCAAGATATATAACATCAGAAGCTATCATTGCTTATGTAAGAGCTAAGAAGGAGTCTATGGGAAGCAATAACATACAGACCTTGTATCATTTGTTTGACCAGAAGGCGGAAGCTATAGAGTTTAACGTTGATAAGGAATCAGGAGTTACGGGCAAGCAGTTTATGGAACTTAAGCTGAAGGATAATCTGCTTATAGCACTTATTAACCGTAATGGTAAGATTATTATTCCAAGTGGTACTGACAGCCTTATGGTTGGAGATACTGTGGTTATTGTAACAACTCATACAGGGTTTGATGCTATAACTGATATTCTTAGATAGGAAAGGCTGGGAACATTGATATGAACAGTTCTATAGTAAGATATATTCTTGGACATGTTTTAAAGATAGAAGCGGCTCTTATGGTCATTCCTGTGATTGTTGGCGTTATATACAGGGAGAAGGCAATATCTGCATTCTTGATAACAATGGCATTATGTGCTGTATGTGGGATTCTTATGACAATTAAAAAACCTGCCAATACAGTTTTTTATCTGAAGGAGGGGTGTGTTACAACTGCACTCAGCTGGATTCTTATGAGTATATTTGGCTGCCTGCCTTTTTTTATAAGCAGGGAAATTCCTTCATTTACAGATGCACTTTTTGAGACAATATCAGGATTTACAACAACAGGAGCAAGTATATTAAGTGAAGTTGAAGGACTGTCACAGAGCATTATGTTCTGGAGATGCTTTACTCACTGGATTGGTGGTATGGGAGTTCTGGTATTTCTGCTTGCAGTAATACCTCTTACAGGTGGCTCTAATATCAATCTTATGAAAGCAGAGAGTCCGGGACCATCAGTGGGTAAACTTGTTCCTAAGATCAGATATACAGCAAGAATACTGTATATTATATATTTTGGGATGACTGTACTTCAGACAATTCTTCTTCTTTTTGGAGGAATGACATTCCTTGATGCACTTAATACAGCCATGGGAACAGCAGGAACAGGTGGATTTGGTATCAGAAATGACAGCTTTACAAGCTTTTCACCTTATATCCAGTGGGTTGTAACCATATTTATGATATTGTTTGGCGTTAATTTCAACGCGTATTATCTTATTGTTCTAAGACAGTTTAAGAAGGCTGTTAAAGTAGAAGAGGTAAGATGTTATTTCGGAATTATCCTTGCAGCAACAGCAATTATATTTGTTAATATATACAGAAGTGTAGGTGCTGTTGAACTTACACTGAGACAGTCAATGTTTCAGGTTGCATCTATTATAACGACAACCGGATTTTCATCAGTGGATTTTGATATGTGGCCGTCACTGTCAAAGTCGGTGCTTGTTGTACTGATGTTTGTGGGAGCATGTGCCGGAAGTACAGGTGGCGGAATTAAGGTTTCCAGGTTTATAATAGGGATAAAGACAATATTCAGAGAGATTCAGTCATATATTCATCCTAAGAGTGTTAAGGTGATTAAGACAGAAGGAAAGCCTGTTGATAGTGAAACATGCAGGTCGGTGAGTATATATTTCATAACATTTATCATGATATTCACAGCGTCTTTACTGCTAATATCTATTGAAGGAAAGGATATTGTGACGAATTTCACTGCAGTAGCAGCGACTATTAATAATATAGGTCCGGGGCTTTCGGCTGTCGGACCGACACAGAATTTTGGAAGTTATTCTGATTTCAGCAAATATGTACTGATGTTTGATATGCTTGCCGGACGACTGGAGTTATTTCCACTGATAATTCTGTTCACACCTTCAATATGGAAGGATCTTGTAACCAAGAAGGTTTCTGAAAGGAAAATGCGTAGAATAAGAAGGGGTTAAGTATGAGTAATGTATCTGATTATTTGAAATGGAGAGGTGACCTTGATTTTAGCCAGGCACCATTTAATGACGTGGACAATTTAATACTTGCGCAGATTGCATATGTTGATTTTACTGATATTGTACCGGCACCGGGAAGTATCGAGACTATTACAATTGCGGAAGCGGCAGACACATTTTTTGATACCCATGATGAGAAGGAGATTAAGAAATGCAAATCTTTCATAGGAAAAGCTCCGTATCTTTTAAGGGAGGCAGCAGCAACAAAAAGATTTGGTTCACTTATACTTACTAATTATGTTGATTATGTCGATGGCGGCAAAGAAGAACAGTTTGCAGCATTTCATGTAAGAATCGATAACAGACTTACGTATATTGCTTTCAGGGGAACTGATGATACACTTGTGGGCTGGAAAGAGGATTTTAACATGAGTTTCTTATCCCCTGTTCCATCGCAGAAGGATGCGGTAAGATATATTGACACAACCGTGCAGCGTTCAGAAGGAAAGCTGATTCTTGGCGGACATTCCAAAGGTGGTAATCTGGCAGTATATGCATCAGTATTTGCAAGACCATCAGTGAAGAAAAGAATTATTACTGTTTATAATAATGATGGTCCGGGATTTGACAGTGATTTTGTAAAGCATCCGGATTATCTGGCAATTCTGCCTAAGATTAAGAGTATTGTTCCTTATTGTTCAGTTGTTGGAATGCTTCTTAATCATGATGGGGATTATGAGGTTGTAAAGAGCAGCCAGTCAGGTCTTATGCAGCATGATTCTATGTCATGGCAGGTTATAGGACCAGATTTTGAGACTGAGCAGGAGTTAAGTCCTAAGAGTAAAAGGTTAAATGCAGCACTGAGCGCATGGATAGACGGGCTTACAAGAGAACAGAGGGCAGAATTCGTAGATACATTATTCTCACTGGTAACTGCAAGTGGTGCAAAGAACCTTTCAGAGATAAGTACAGCCAGGTTTAAGAATATTAATGCCGTTCTTAAGTCTTTCAGGGAACTTGACAAATCAGAACGTGCAATGATACTTAAGATATTTGCTTCACTTACAGGTGAGATTGGAAAAGCTTATAAGAGCAATTAATAAGGAGATAAAGAATGGGACAGGTTATATCAGCAGGAATATTGTTAGTTGTGGTTGTTGCCATATATATTGCAGTTTCATATAAGCACGAAAAAAGCGGTCTTGGGAAGGGCTGTGATGGTAATTGCGGCTCATGTGGATTAAGAAGCTGTAAAACTGACAAGAAGTGAGGCTTTAATGCGTAATACGGGGGACAGGTTAAAAGAATGCCGCATTATGAAAGGCTTATCCAGAGGGGAAATGTCAGAAATGCTGAATGTCAGTACTGACTATCTTGCCCGTTTGGAGACAGGGACACAACCGGTTACATACAGGATTATAGAGAAGGTGGCAAAACTTGAAGGCTGGAACAGCGATTATATCCTGCATGGAATAGATAATAATAATCCATTTTCAGAGTTGCACACACTATGCCCTGATTTCAGGAAAAAAGTTTTTATAAGAAATCTGCTATGTTTGTTTGACAGCATGCTTCAATTCGGGTATAAGAAAGAAAGGGTAGTGGCATATTACCATAGAATGATACTTGAGATTGTTAATGGAATGGAACTGGATGTTCCAGATAATGTGCGTACAGGATATACACTTACAGAGATAAGACGGATACATGATATGAATAAAAAGGACATGGCAAATGTGCTTGGAATATCAGAGAGAAGCTATTGTACATTAGAGAATGGTTTGTCAAGACCAGATGTAAAGACTTTACAGATAGTATATGATATGTATGGATTTAATGTGCAATATTTTCTTACGCGTAATCCACTTGATTGTGAGGCTGTAAACAATATATACAGGTGTTTTGATGAACCGTTAAGAGATTTTATTATGAGACGCATCAGGGACGACTATGATGAAATAATAATTATGAAAGGCCGGACTTATGGTAGAGATATATAGAACAGACCAGCAGGTATTAAATACATTGACAGATATTCAGGATGGATGCTGGATTAATATGGTAGATCCGACAAGCAAGGAGCTTGAGCAGATAGCAGAACGCTTTGAAATAGAACCTGAGGATATCTCATCTGCACTTGATGAAGAAGAAAGTTCGCGTATAAGCCTTGAAGACGGATATACTGTTATACTTGTGGATATTCCTACACCTGAGGTAAGACATGAGAAAAAAATGTATACAACAATTCCTCTTGGTATTATCCTTAAAAGTGAAGCAATAATTACAGTGTGTAAGGTAGATACACCGATTATTAATTATTTTGTAAGAAATAAGGTGAAAGAGTTCAGTACAAAGAAAAAGATGCGTTTTATATATCAGATGCTTTTCCGTTCAGCTTTTGTGTATCAGGCTAATCTTCGTCTTATTGATAAGAAAAGAATTGAGATAGAAGAGCGGGTTGATGGAGATACGTCAGATACTGATCTTATTGAGCTTCATGAGTTAGAATCTACACTTGTTTATTTTGCAACATCTCTTCGAGCTAACAGTATTGTGTTAGAAAGACTCAGAAGATATAAAAGACTTGAGCAGTATCCTGAAGATATGGAGCTTCTTGAGGATGTCATGGTCGAGTACCAGCAGGCTATAGAGATGACCACGATATACAGGGATGTCATTGATGGTACAAGGGAACTGATGTCATCAGTAATTGACAGTAAGCTGAATAATGTAATGAAATACCTTACTTCAATTACAATTGTGATGGCTATTCCGACAATAATATCAGGCATATATGGAATGAATGTAGGTGGAGAATGGATGCCGTTTGCAAAGACACCTTTTGGATTTGAGATAATAAGTGGAATAATACTTCTGATATGTATAATAGTTTTATGGGTATTAAGGAAGAAGAAAATGCTATAAAAGCAGTGTCTGCATTGATTGCAGGCACTGCTTTTACTTACTTATGAGTATATATTATCTGTAATTTTTCTGCCAGCGTGATACCATTTCTAAAGCCTCATTCTCAGATGATACCTTAGTAATTATAACCCCATCAAGATAGATTTCGTACACAGGAAATTTCTTGGATGTATTGCCGTGACTTACCTCAACTCTGTTGTACTTTACGCGTTCCATTAAAAGACCTCCTCACATTTAATAATAGTGTTACTAAGTAAAAACCAACAATATGTTGTATTATAGCATGCTTTTTAATAAAAGGAAATACTATATTTGGTATTGGTACTAAAGTACCAAAAAATTCAAATTAAACGCACTATTATACTTGTAAAATCGACATGTATATAATATAATTTTTATAACATGTAGAAAGATTAAGTACGTATAACTAATAATAAAAAATATAAGAGGTACATTAATATGAGCGATAATTATATTGCTGCCAGTGAGAAATTTGAGATTGTTCATAAGATGAGTAGAAGAATAGCATCTGTTGATAAGTATTGTGTTATAAGTGTTGCGAATAAAGCATTTGAAGAATATTTTGGAGAAATTAAGGAGACTCTTATAGAAGTAGTTGCACCTCAGGATAAAGAAAGACTGATGGATTTTATAGAGAAGTATGATGGAACAGCTAAGAGCGGAATGTTTAAATTTATTAACGCACAGGGCATAGAAAGATATAATCATTTATTTGTGTATGAACGAAGAGCTGTGGGCAATGGGCATATGAGAGATATTGAACTTGTTGATGTTGAGTCTATAGAGGAGGCTAATAAGAGTTTAAGAGATGATGTTTCTAAACATAAGATGCTGCTTGGACTGGATAGAGAATATACATTTACATATAACAGAGATAATGGCATATTCAGTATGTACAGGTATGATGTTGACTCAAGAGATGTCATATATAAGTCTGATATTGATGAATGGAAGAAGAGGATGCTTTCAGAGGGCTATATTGACGAGAATGATAAGGAAATCTTTGCTAATTTTATATCAGAAGTACGCTCTTATACGCAGACATTTTCTATAAAATTCAGAACAAGCATGCGTACATATAAAAGGGTGAAGGAGACTTTAAGATTTAAAGGAACTGTAATGAATAAAAGCGATGGAAGCAGGATTGTGATAGGTCGTGTTGTCCCTGAGGCAGACAGCCATGGCAATTATAATCAGATTACTGATATGATAGAAGAATTACAGTTTGATTCTCTTACACATGTGTATAACAAGAAAACTATTACCGCATATGCTGTAAAATGTCTCAAGGAAGAGCAGAATAACAGAGTTACGATAGCCGTTCTTGATGTTGACCATTTTAAGAAGGTCAATGATGTATATGGTCACATGTATGGTGATAAGGTGCTTGCAAGGGTTGGAAGAAAGCTTAAGGAAGTTGTAGGCGAAGATGGAGTTGTAGGACGTATCGGAGGAGATGAATTTGTTATTATATTCAATGGTATTAATGATGAGCATGAGTTAAGGGGGATGCTTCGTGCGATAAGAACCCAGATTAAGTGGGAATTTGTTGATGATTTTGAAGATTTAATGATAACATGTTCGATTGGAGCAGCATACAGTCCTAACAACGGACATGAGTATGAGGAGCTTTTCAAGAAAGCAGATTATTGTCTGTATGTAGCGAAAGAAAAGGGAAGAGACAGATATGTATTCTTTAGGGATGATCTCCATAAGGATTCATATGAGAATTCTCTTAATACAAAGGATAAGAATGTCAATGATGGCAGGGAAATGAAGGAACTCAGATTTCTTACAGGCATTATGGAGAATTTTTCAGAAGATGGCAAAGCAGCTATTAAAGAGCTTATACATCATATGTATGATACATTTAAACTGGACAGCATTAATCTTTACTGGGGAGCTAATCTGAACCGTGCATACTATATGGGTGTTGAGCTTGGCGGTTCAATGAATGCTGATTATGTTAAGACAGAAGGTTTTAAGAAGCTTCTGGATGGAAAGAATCATGCTGCTGTGGGATTCGTCGGAAGGCAGACAGACCTTGCACCTGAATTTGGAACAGCCATGAGAGAAAAGAGAGTGTTTTCTACTGTACAATGCATAATAGGATCACCAGATAATGTGAAAGGATTGTTTACTATTGACCGTTGTAAGGAGTCTGCACAGTGGGCTGAATATGAGATTGAGATGGCTGTTGTAACGGCTTCTCTTATCAATATTCTGGCTGAAACTGAATGTGATGAGAATTAATATATATAGTTTTTTATTACAAGATATTGTGTTTTCAATTGACTTATCAAACTATATGTTGTATAATCAAATCTGCTTGGGAAACAGCATAAACACTGCGTTTCCAGCAGATTTTTTTAATGTAAAGGTGTATCGTCTGTATTGCTGAAAGCAGTATATATAGAGATATGATGGTCTTTTTGTGAGGGTTTGAAGTATGAAAATTATTAAAAGAAGTGGTTCAGAGGTAACATTTGATATCAGTAAAATTATGGATGCTGTATCAAAAGCTAATATGGAAGTTGTCCATAGTGAGAGATTATCAGAGGAACAGATTGAGACAATCTCTAATAATGTTGAGAGCATTTGTAAAGAGATGAACAGGTCTTTAAGCGTTGAAGAGATTCAGGATCTTGTAGAGAATCAGATTATGAATTTCAGAGCATTTTCAGTTGCAAGAAAGTATATTACTTATCGTTATAAGAGAGCACTTGTGCGTAAATCTAATTCTACAGATAAGCAGATATTAAGCCTTCTGGAGTGCAATAATGAGGAAGTAAAGCAGGAGAATTCTAACAAGAATCCTACTGTAAACAGTGTTCAGAGAGATTATATGGCTGGCGAGGTAAGCAAGGATATTACAAAGAGATTCCTTCTCCCTCCAGATATTGTGGATGCGCATGAGCAGGGACTTATACATTTCCATGATGCAGATTATTTTGCACAACATATGCACAACTGCTGTCTTGTCAATCTTGAGGATATGTTACAGAATGGAACTGTAATAAGCGAGACTATGATTGAGAAGCCACACAGCTTTTCTACTGCATGTAATATTGCAACTCAGGCGATAGCACAGATTGCAAGTTCACAGTATGGCGGACAGAGTATATCTTTAGCACATCTTGCACCATTTGTCCAGGTAAGCCGTGAGAAGTTTATCGGACAGGTAAGAGATGAGTTCGAAAAAACCGGAATAGATGCTTCAGAAGAGAAGATTAAAGAGGTTGCAGAGCTTCGAGTAAAGGATGAGATTAAGCGTGGTGTACAGATGATTCAGTATCAGGTTATCACTCTTATGACAACTAATGGACAGGCACCTTTTGTTACTGTTTTCATGTATATTGATGAGGTTCCGGAAGGTCAGACAAGAGATGACCTTGCACTTGTTACTGAGGAAGTATTAAGACAGAGAATGCAGGGCGTTAAGAATGAACAGGGTGTATATATTACACCAGCATTTCCTAAGCTTATATATGTTCTTGAGGAAGATAATATCCACGAAGATTCCAAGTACTGGTATCTTACAGAAATAGCTGCACAGTGTACAGCTAAGAGAATGGTTCCGGATTATATATCTGAAAAGAAAATGAAGGAATTAAAGGTTGATGCGAATGGCAATGGTCAGTGTTTCCCATGTATGGGATGCAGAAGCTTCCTTACACCATATATTGATCCAGAAACAGGAAAGCCAAAGTATTATGGAAGATTCAATCAGGGTGTTGTAACTCTTAATCTTGTTGATGTTGCATGTTCATCAGGCAAGGATATGGATAAGTTCTGGAGTATTCTTAATGAGAGACTTGATCTGTGTAAGAGAGCACTTATGTGCAGACATTACAGACTTAAAGGAACTCCTTCAGATGTTGCGCCAATTCTCTGGCAGAATGGAGCACTTGCAAGACTTAAGAAGGGCGAGACAATTGACAAGCTTCTTTATGGTGGATATTCAACAATTTCGCTCGGTTATGCAGGTCTTTGCGAATGTACTTATTACATGAAGGGTGTAACTCATACTAATCCGGAGGGAACAGAATTTGCCCTCAAAGTAATGCAGTATCTTAATGATACATGTAAAAGATGGGCAGCAGAGACTAATATTGATTTCTCACTTTATGGAACACCGCTTGAGTCAACAACTTATAAGTTTTCAAAATGTTTACAGAAGAGATTTGGTAAGATTGCTGGCGTAACAGATAAGAACTATATAACTAACAGCTATCATGTTCATGTAACTGAGCAGATAAATGCATTTGAAAAGTTAAAATTCGAATCACAGTTCCAGAAGTTATCTCCAGGAGGAGCTATCAGTTATGTTGAAGTTCCTGATATGCAGAATAACATTCCGGCAGTACTTAAGGTTATGCAGTATATATATGAGAATATTATGTATGCAGAGCTTAATACTAAGAGTGATTACTGTCAGGAATGTGGATACACAGGTCAGATTCAGATTATAACTGATGATGACGGAAAGCTTATATGGGAATGCCCTAACTGCGGAAACCGTAATCAGGATAAGATGAATGTCGCAAGAAGAACTTGCGGATATATCGGAACACAGTTCTGGAATCAGGGAAGAACTCAGGAGATTAAGGAGAGAGTGCTTCATCTGTAAGATTAAATATAATATGGCAGGACATGGAACCGACCCTCAAAAGTTAGACTAAAAATCTAACGATTGGGAGGTCGGTTTTTTCATGTCCTGCCTTTTCTTAATAAGTGCTGTATGTGAATTAATATTCTGGGAAATATTCATGCTCTCTCATGCCATAAACAGCTGCAATAAGAATTGAAAGTATTATGGCAGGTATTGCAAATATAACAACAAAGCCAATGTCCTTGATTGTCATTATGAGTGCAATAACAGTCCATATTCCTGTATATATAATCTTGACAATCAGATTGCGGCGTATATGCTTTGGGTTGTTGGTTGCTTTATATAATATGATTCCTATATAAGCAAAAATAGTAATCACAGTAACGGGTAATCCAATTATGACAGCAAGAACAGCAAGAATATATAATAGAACTATGGATGAGCTTCCCATATAAATATGTCCAATTAAATTGAATAAATTGTTAATACTAAATGTCTTGTTATTAATTGCAGAAAATGATTCATACAAATTATTAAAGAATTTATCAGGATAAATATGAGTCATGATTAATATAATAATTGACAGAATACTGATAATAGTGTAAATAATTGTGAATACCTTATCCGTCTTTCTTGCAAAGTTCATTGTAATCGCTCTCCTCATAAATAATTGATAGTATCACTATATCATATTTATTCGTTATGAACAAGAACTGACTATAATAATGAATGTCAGATATACCGATATATATTTAAACTAATGTGATTCCCAAAAAGGAGTTTGGGATAGGATTATGACAAGGAGGGCATATGTCACTTACGATAAGAAGTACAATGAATAATCAGACAGCTGCACAGGGAATAGATAATACAGATAAGAATACTGATAATTCAAAGCAAACCAGGAACAGAAAGACAATCAATGCATCAGAGCTTAATCTGAAGCCATATAATGATAACCAGATTGATGCTAAAAGGCTCAGAGCCAGAAAGCAGGCTATGAAGCTTATATCTGATGCATGGAAATCTTCTAATATGAGAGATAAGAATATTGAGGATATGAAGCTCGATAAGCTTAATAAGCTTGATGAAATCACAGAACTTAAGAATAAGGTTAGTGATTTGGAGAATGAAAAAGAGGCTTACCGCGCAGATTATGGCGTTGATATGAATTCACAGGAACAAAAAGACCTTGAGTTGCTTGAAAAATACCAGAATAACCGATATGGTTCGGCTGAGGACACATTTTCAAAAGAAGAACTTGACCGCTTAAAAGAATTACAGAATACTCCGCTTACAGAGTATCAGGAGAAGGTACTTAAGCTGAATTCATCACAGATACATTTTAAGGATGAAATTGGTCAGAAGGAGCTTAAGATTGCATGCACGACAGCTTCAATTGCACTTGCTGAAATTGACAGGGATAAGTCTCAGGAAATGCTAAAGGCACAGGACTCAGCAGACCAGATAATAGGTGCTGTTGAGGGTGAGGTTAAGAACCTGCTTGTAGCCGAGGGCAAGGATAATATTGACGACAAAGCCGAGGGGAACAAGGAGAAAGCTGACGAGGCAGAGAAGAAACAGGAAGAACAGCAGGAAAAGATTGACGAAAAGCGCAAGGAAAGAAAAGAACAGGAAGAGATTATTGAGGGACAGGCAGAGGCTGACAAGTTAGAGATGAATGCCAATATAAGAAGCAATGATGTCGACCATGTAACTGAAGCCCAGAAGCAGATAGTCAGGATAATGAAAGATAATAAGATGCTTAATGAGGATATTAAGGGAATAGATATTGATTTGAATTTCTAGGAAGCTGTCAGGAAGGACTATGCATGGCGGGATTGTTTTGGTGGGATTTGGTTTTCCTATAAGAAAACTTTTTTACATGATTAATAGGCCATTTACAGTACAATCTTAATAAAATTCAGAATAATTTCCTATCAGATAGTGAGTTAAAGCTATTTGATAGGATAATTTGTCTTTTTTAAGAAATATTTTGTGAGAATAAGAAATATTTTTGGAAAATCTGGTAAGGAAGGACCTATAAGAAATCAAAAATGCGACTATAAAAAGGTATCATATAAGAATCATATAATCTGATAAACTATAGAAGGTATGCCCCACCTTACAGAATAAAAGTAAGGCGGGGCATACATGTATCAACAGAGATGACTTTTTATCAAAGAATCTATGCAGTTAGCATTGATTGGAGTATTAGCGGTTTCAAATGTTGCTATGAAGTTCCTTCCAAGGATATATCCTGAATTAGCATAATCACTAATTTTTTTGATGGCATTACAGGCATATTCTGCATTATCCATAATGCCAAAATGTTCCCATATATATTCCTGCCTTGTTTTAACATTAAGACAGGTAAAATCCGGGTGTGTTATGATATCAGATTGCAGCTGCAGAGGATATTCGTATCGATAAGGGATATTATAGCGATAGAGTTTGTTAGCTATGATAATTTCAGACTTAGACCGTACGCGTTCACCATTATCAGTATAGTATTCAGCGCAGTCAGGAGTGAATCCTAAAGAAGTATATTCTGAGGCTTTCCAGTTTGCAGTAAAATCTTCATCCGATACAAAAACTGGAGTAACCATTTCTTTGCGGAAGCTGTTAAGTGAATCATAAATATGCTGGATTTCTGATGGATTATATTTCTTAAGTATGACTTCAAGAAAGTTTAATTCTTTCAGCAGGCATTGTTCAATTCTTAAATCATAATCTTTTTGTGCAAGTTCAATTGCAAAATTATAGTTATGCTTTTTGATATATGTTCCTTTGGTATCATTTACTTCGACTTTATGATAATATTGGCAGCCATGAGCTTTTCTGGCAGTTCGCAGAGAACCTTCAGGAGCATTAGAAATTCTTCCTTGTATATCAGCTAGTAAAAGAGACAATTGTGAATGCCTGCACATAACAGACTCTTTAATCGTGTCAGGTGCTAATGTGTCAACATGTTCCATATTATAATTCTGTATATCTCTCATTAAAAACCCCCTTTTGCAATTACAGGCAAAAACTGTTTAATAAATATACTATACAAATATATAAAAATCAATAGTTTGATATATTAAAAATATGCAAACATACTGAGAAAAACAAGTTTGGGCAAAATATGATGATAAATAAAGGAAGCTTCATACGCAGACAATACGTGATACCTATAGGTAGTCGCATAATATAGTCTCTTATAGGAAGATTTTTGGGAAAATTTATGTGGTTTTGTGGATTTTCAGATTGTGGAGAGCAGTTTTACCTATTAAAGAATAGAAATAATGAATCTTATAGGTTGAGAAGAAGCTTTGGGATTGAATAGGCGCAAAATGTGCCTATAAGAGAGCAAATATTATGAATATATAGGTCGCAAGCAGCCATCACGGAAAATACAGAGCCAACGGGGAACACGCAGCCTACGCGGGAAAAAACAGAGCCTGTGGCAAAACAGCAAAAATGGAATTGTGTCAGCGAACAGAGAAAAATAGCACCCAGGCATCAGCAAGGGATACAAAAATATTGGGGATATCGAAGATATCCCCAATACAGAATTAAAAATCCACCTGCTGTACAGAACCGGCGCTGCCGTCTTCATGAAGATACATGCCGCTGCTTCGTACTTTAGCTTTAAGATTGTTATCATCATCAGTTACATGAAATGTTGTTTTGGAGCTGCCAAGACAGATTGCACCGACATTGGCTTCCTTAAGTGATAAGAGCGTGTCCTTGCCATTCTCATCTTTAACCCAGACCTTTAACTGGTCATAGACTTCATCATTCTCATCAATCCAGCCGTTGCCGTCAGAATCGTATTCTGCAAGCTCGGAAAAGCCATTACCGGTCTTGGTTCCGAACAGCTCGCTGCCGTCATTGATAATTCCGTCGCTGTTCTTATCAAGAGCAAGAAAGCCACTTTCAGGATTCATCTGTGCAATAGTCTCGTCTTTACCATCACAATCAATGTCAAAACTGAAGGACTTATCAGAAATAGAAACAGGATTGCATCTAAGATTAATAACAAGCGGGTCTGTCAGTACAGTGTCAAAGCTGGAAACAAATTCAATGCTGTGTTCTTCCATGTATCTGCGCGACATGGTCATATCAAGATTAAAATTAAGTTCCCTGCCGTCTGCTGTTTTAACAGTTCCGGTTGTTGAAAATGAAGTGCTTTCCTTTTCTTCATAGGTTGAAGAATATCTGGTTCTTACAGTCCACACAGTAGGAGAAATCTGGTTAGTAATAGAAAGGGTTTTTGAGGCTTTGTCAGATGAAGATGTGTCAGAGACTGAATTGCAGGATAAACTGTCAGTATCATGAAACATTCCACGGAAAGACAGAGACTGAATAAAATCCAACAGGGACATATAAACCTTTCTTGTTATTTCTGTGTAACTGAAGCTTACATTCTGCCGCATAGAAACTAAGCTAGCTTTGTTGTAAGCAGGTGTTAAAGCCTCCGTGCCTTCTGGTGATTCCTCACCAGCCAAATCCGTTTTAGAAGAATCGTCCGGGACATTAAGTCTGCCAGAACGATTGTAGAGTGGCATCATCAGAAACATGTCGTCATACTTTCTGTCCGGAGAATCAGAAGAATTACTAAAATATGATTCTTTCTGGCTTAAGCTGCTTCTTGCCTGGCTCATTCCAAAACTAAAGGAGTTACCAGAGCTGCCTGCTGCGACCATGTCGCTTGATACCTTTTGTGAGTAGTGTCTTCTTGAAGACATACTCATGTTACTGTCTGCAATTATCATAAGTATACCCGCCTTTCATCTTCAGCAATGAACACGGTTATATATAATATCGGTTTAAGCACAGAATACTTAATAATAAAATGTCAATTAAAAAACTTTTATAAAATAACTTTACAAAAGTACTGGAAATTCTTATTTAACTGTTGTAATATGATAGCAGAGAAATATCTGCATAAGCAGAAATAAATTATTGAGCCGTAAACTGGCAGAAAGAGGTCATATATGTGGACAGCAGATTTAGGAAATGGACGATACAAGAATCCAATACTTTACGCTGATTATTCAGATCCGGACGCAATCCGTGTCGGTAATGATTATTTTATGATATCATCAAGCTTTTCTAATGCTCCGGCTATGCCGTTGCTTCATTCTAAGGACCTTGTAAACTGGAAGGTTGTTAACTACATTTTGGCTGAAATTCCAGAATTCAGATATAGAAATCCAATTCATGGATGCGGAGTGTGGGCACCTGCAATAAGATATCATGAGGGTACATATTATGTGTGCTTCCCAATGCCGGATGAAGGAATATATATGACTACAGCAACAGACCCTTATGGTGAGTGGAGTAAGCCAGTGAATATAAGACCAGGCGCAGGCTGGATTGACCCATGCCCATTCTGGGATGAGGACGGAAAGGCATATCTTGTTGCAGGAGTTGCCAAGAGCCGTATCGGATACAAGAGTGTGCTTCATATGGTAGAGATGCAGCCAGATGGAATGGGGCTTATTGGTGAGGAAAAGATTATATTTGACGGTAACTTAAATGACCAGATTACAATAGAAGGTCCTAAGATGTATAAGCGAAACGGATGGTATTATATATTTGCACCGGCTGGCGGTGTTAAGACAGGCTGGCAGACAGTGTTAAGGTCGAAAAATGTGTTTGGACCATATGAGTATAAAGTGGTTATGAGACAAGGAGATTCGCCTGTAAATGGACCTCATCAGGGTGCATGGGTTGACACAGTTACAGGACAGGACTGGTTCATACATTTTCAGGATGTGTATGCAGCGGGCAGAATAACACATTTGCAGCCAATGAGCTGGGAAAATGACTGGCCTGTAATTGGAGTTAAGAAAGATGGCAATGATTACGGCGAGCCTGTGATGGAGTACGAAAAACCTAATGTCGGTGCCGTTTATGAAATATGTGAGCCAGATACTACAGATGAATTCACAGAAGATACTTTGGGACTGCAGTGGCAGTGGAACGCCAATCCTGATAGTGACTGGGCACAGTCTGGCATTGATGAAAGCGGAAATGTGTCTGATGATGGTTCTTATATAAAGCTTAATGCGGTTGGCAGAGCATCAAACAGACCAATTGGCGATTACAGAAATCTTCTACTGCAGAAGTGGCCGGCACCGGAATTTAGCTGTATTACTAAGATGAATATAAGCGGAATGGCTGATGGTGATAATGCCGGATTCATTCATATGGGAATGAATTATCTGGCAGCAGATGTGACTGTCAAAGGCGGTAAGATGGAAGTGTATGCAGTAAAGGGTGTGCAGCAGTTTGACTGTGACCAGGCTTATACTAAAGAGACTAAAGAATTGCTTGCTTCATACGATAATCTTAAGGAAATATATTTCAGATACACAGTTAAAAAGACAGGAACTAAAGATCATGTCGAGGGTGGACTTCCTGTTAAGGAAGCACCTGTTGAGACAGTAACAATAGAGATAAGCACAGACGGAAAAGAATACACCAACCCTGTTTCCGTTATTGCCAAAGCCGGAAGATGGGTTGGTGTAAAGAGCGGTGTATATGTATCACATGATAATTCTGCCAATAGTGAAAACAAAGGTTTTGTTACGGTAGATTATGTAAGATACAGCCGTTAAATATTCTTAATGTTTTTCTTAGCCCACAATTCAAGGGCTTTCGCATTATTGGAAATAAGGTCGAGGGATTCAAGTATCTGCTTGAATTCCTCCTGTTCTCCAATATCAACCTGGCCATCAGCAGAGATATTGATAATAGAAGCACGCAGGTTTTCAATATCATTCAAAGAACCAAGCATTTTTAATGATAATCTGTCAAATGAATTAATCTCGACTTCCTTCATTGTAAGCCTTCCAATCGGACATTCGTTTGAGCAGTAATTGTAGCAGAGTTCAGGAGCGTTGTAGCATTTTGACATAGATACAACCTCGTCTGCATAAGGTGTTACATTGCCAAGTTCAATTCTTGCAAGTCTTGTTCTGTCTATACCTACGACATCTGAAGCTGCTTCACGGCTTTCAAAGTCAGTATTTTTCTGTGCAGCAGAAAATCTTGCCTGATAATATCTGTTATCAGATGCTTTAGTTGCTTTTTTCATAGTGAATAGTTCCCCTTTTTTATATTTAATAAAATACATGATCTCCGATAACGGTTCCACCCACATCGACAGAACTGTCATATACATGAAAATATAGTGCGTTAATATTGATATAACCGTTAAGCACATCAACGGCTGCCTGAGTGCAGGCTGCATTTGCACCTCTTGCAAGTACTATTGCAAATCGTCCGCTGGCAACAGGTGAAAACTGGTAAGGTGCATATATTACGCCGCTTATGCTGTTGGCAAAGCGTGGGTCAGCAACTCTGTTGATAACAACACTTCCTACAGCACATTTGCCCTCATATGACTGGTTGCCGGCTTCACATTCAATAATTGCTGCGAGCATTGCAACATCTTCGGCAGTGTGATTCTTAAGAACATTGTTAAGAGCGTTCTGGTCAACCATAGCAGAGCCGGAAGATGAATTACCGCCTGTATTACCGGCGTTATTAGCTTTGTCAGCCTCTTCCTGTGCTTTTCTTGCAGCTTCAAGGGCTTCCATTTCACGGCGCTGACGCTCTAACATTTCCTGTTCGATCTGCTTTTCGTATTCAAGTGCAAGTGCTTCAGCATCAGTAATGCTGTCACTTGTAGTGTCAAGCTCTGTCTGGCATTGTGAGAGAAGCACAGCAAAATTATCAGCTTCGCGGGCTGCATCATCTTTAAGAGTGACAAGTTCGGTCATCTCTTCTTCAAGCTTTGCCTGAGTTTCTTTAAGAGAAGCCAGAAGGTCACTTAATTCCTGCATCTTCTGGTGGTCATAATTAGAAATCTGCTGGATATATTCTGACTTGGATAAAAGGTCAGAAAGGCTTTCAGCCGACAGAAGCGTTGACAGGATAGTAGTATTATTATTCTCATACATAAACTGAATACGAAGTTTCATGGCGGCGTACTGCTGGTCAATCTCTGCCTGCATATCAGCAACCTGGATATTGGTAGCATCAATCTCGGACTGCTTCGCATTAACTGCATCCTCAATAGAAGACAGCTTCTTTCCGGAAGCAGACAGCTTCTCGTTAAGCTCCCCGTAAGATGCATTGAGTTCGCTCTGTTTATTTCTTAATTCTTCAAGCTGTTTATTAACAGCGTCGAGGTCATCCTGTGTATCAGCCATCAACTGGTCAGGATAAGCAAAAAATGGAACAGCAAATGTAGCTGCCATGCAAAGCGAAAGACCAATGGCTGTTAAATTCTTTAATCTTAATCTGATAAAATGTTTCACATAGACTCCTAGTAATCATTATATTTTTATAAACAAAAAACAATATTAGTATAAAATGTGCTGGAATAAATTGCAAGCCAAGCTTTCCATGGTGTATATTAATTGAGGGTTACGGATTGGGAATTGGCCTTCATCCTTTGACTTGCGTACATGACGTTGCGGCATCTGACTATAGCATACGCTTTCAGGAATCCTGCGCTTAGTGTAACTAAATGCCGCTATCTACAGAGTTTATTACGGTGTGTCAAATCAAACGCGCTTCGCTTGAACGAGATTTGACGCACCGCCCTAATGTATATAGCGACATTAAGTTACACACAGCTCGGATTATTCAAGCGTATGCTATAGTCAGACACCGCAACTGATATACACAACATTTAAGATGAAGGCCAATTCCCAATCCGCAGCTCGCAATAAAATAAAAGGAGACTTAAATGCTTGAATTAAATGATATAAAAAAGGATTATGTGTCCGGTTCGACTACTGTGAGTGCACTTAAGGGCATTAATCTTAGGTTCAGGGACTGCGAGTTCGTGTCGATTCTTGGACAGTCCGGATGTGGTAAGACTACTATGCTTAATATTATAGGCGGACTTGATAAGTATACGAGCGGCGACCTTAAGATAAATGGAGTGTCAACTAAGAATTATAAGGACAGAGACTGGGATTTTTACAGAAATAATTCTATTGGTTTTGTGTTTCAGAGTTACAATCTGATTCCGCACCAGACTGTTTTATCTAATGTAGAGCTTGCACTTACGCTTTCAGGTGTATCTAAGGCAGAGAGAAAGAAAAGAGCGATAGAGGCACTTGAGAAAGTTGGACTTGGAGAGCAGATTCACAAGAAGCCTAATCAGATGTCAGGTGGACAGATGCAGAGGGTTGCTATTGCAAGAGCTCTTGTAAATAATCCTGATATCCTGCTTGCCGACGAGCCCACAGGAGCACTTGATACAGAGACAAGTATCCAGATTATGGAGCTTTTAAAGGAGATATCAAAGGACAGACTTATAATTATGGTAACTCATAATCCGGAGCTTGCCAAAAATTATTCTACAAGAATAGTCAAATTATTGGATGGTGTGATAACAGATGACTCTGATCCATATACGTTAGAAGATATGGAAGCTGATATCAGGGCTAAAGAGGCTGCTAAGGTTAAGACATCAGAAAAGAAGATTAAAAAGTCAGGGAAGAAGCAGAAAACATCTATGTCATTCTTTACAGCACTTTCACTTTCCTTTAATAACCTGATGACTAAGAAAACAAGAACGATTCTTACTGCATTTGCAGGAAGCATAGGAATTATCGGTATTGCAATGATTCTGTCTATATCAAATGGTATCCAGTTATACATAGACAGGGTTCAGAGAGATACGCTTTCAAGCTATCCTATAACACTTCAGGCAGAGTCGATTGATATAAGCAGCATGGTTACAAGCATGACAGGCAATTCGGATTCAGAAGAGCATGAGGATAAGTCTAAAATATATTCTAACGATATCATGGGTGACATGATTAATACCATGGTAAAGGAAGTTAAGAGCAATAACCTTTCAGAGTTTAAGAAATACATTGAAAATGGCGGCTCTGACATTAAGTCATATGTAAGTGATATCCAGTATTCATATGATGTTCCTCTTAACATTTATATGAAGGATACTTCTAACGGTGTAGAGCAGTTAAACCCAAGCACAATGTTTGATTCGATATATGGCGAGGGTGCAACAAGCACATCTTCTGCAATGTCATCAGGCATGGGTATGGGAATGTTTTCTAACAGCAGTGTGTGGAACCAGCTTTTAGGAAACCAGCAGGTACTTGATGAGCAGTATGATGTACTTGCAGGACACTGGCCAGAGAATTACAACGAGGTTGTGCTTGTTGTCGATAAGAATAACGAGGTTGATGATTATACACTTTACTCATTAGGACTTAAAGACCCTGAGGAAGTAAGAACACTCTTTAAGAAAATGATGGTTGGTGAATCATACGAAACAAAAAAAGATATAAGCTATACATTTGACGAGATACTTGATACAGAGTTTAAGCTTGTTATGCCTACGGACATGTATAAGTACAATGATGTGACCGGTACATGGGACGATTACAGCAAAGATGATAAGTATATGACAAATGTTGTAAATAACGGAACTGACATTAAAGTATGTGGAATAATCAGACCTAATGATGACGCAGTCAGCACTTCAATTTCAAGTGGAATCGGTTATACAGCAAAGCTTACTGAATATATTATCGAAGAAGTAAAAAACAGTGAGATTGCCAAGGCACAGCTTGCTGATACAAGCGTTGATGTATTTACAGGAGTTCCATTTGACAATGACAGGAATACAGAGATTACAATGGACGATGTAAATGCATATATGGCAACACTTTCACCAGAGGAAAGCGCCCAGATGCAGGCAATGACAAGTGGAATGAGCGATGACCAGATACTACAGCTTTTCTCAGCGTCACTAAAGGCTAGAACAACAGATGCAACATTAGACAGCAATAAGTCGAAGCTTGGAATTACAGACCTTGATACACCTTCACAGATAGATATATATGCAACTGATTTTGATTCTAAGGAGAAGGTTCAGAATATTATCAAGGATTACAATAAGCTGCAACAGGACGATGGCAAGGAAGAAAATGTTATTAACTACACAGATTATGTTGGAATAATGATGTCATCAGTAAGTACAATTATTAATGCAATTTCATATGTTTTAATAGCATTTGTTGCAATATCACTTATAGTTTCTTCGATAATGATAGGTATTATCACATACATATCAGTACTTGAAAGAACTAAGGAAATTGGAGTATTAAGAAGTATTGGTGCTTCTAAGAAAGATGTTTCAAGAATATTCAATGCAGAGACACTTATTGAAGGTTTTGTTTCAGGCGCACTTGGCATTGTTGTAACTTTATTGCTGTGCATACCTGCAAATGCGTTGATTAAGCACCTTACAGACATTTCCAATGTTGCACAGCTTCCGGTTGCAGGAGGAGTAATACTTATAATAATAAGCATGTTCCTTACATTTATTGCCGGACTTATCCCGGCAAAGCTTGCAGCTAAAAAAGACCCTGTTGTGGCATTAAGAAGTGAATAATGTCTTTACTTGAAAACTTCACTGTGTTAAAATTTGAAAGTAATAAGCCAATGCTATTTTGGAAAACCGGGGTGGACAATTATGAATAATAAGTTAAAGACACAGGCTGTTGAGCAGCTTTTTCAGGCAATATTAAGTCTTAAGGATTTAGATGAAGCATACGATTTCTTTGAGGATGTATGTACAATTAACGAGATTTTATCCCTGTCACAGAGATTTGAGGTTGCCAAGATGTTAAGAGAACACAGGACATATCTTGATATTGCGGAGAAGACAGGTGCGTCTACTGCGACAATCAGCAGGGTAAACCGTTCGCTTAATTATGGTAATGACGGGTATGACAGAGTATTTGAAAGACTTGGCATGCTTGAGAAAGAGTCAGAAGATAATAAGTAATATATGAAACAATGCAAAAGGGAACTGTCAGTACTGGCAGTTCCCTTAATTTATAGATTATTTCTTTTTGTCTGTTTTATCAGGCTTCTCAGGCTGCTTTGGCGCATGCTTGGCAGAGTAATCATCAATCAGACTTTCAATCATGTTCTTCTTCATGTATACATCAAAGCTTAAAAGGCATACAAGACTGAAGAACTGTAAGAATTCTCTGTCATCATCATCCTTTACATCGGTAAATGCATTGCTTGCCTGTTCAGACTTTGCAAATATATCTTTAGATAATGGCCTTGCAAGAGAGGATTCCATTGAAAAAATCTCTTTATATATATAATCCAGATCCGGCTTGGAACCTTCATCAAAGAATTTCTCAGTGAGAGGATTGAGCATTTTCTGTATATCACTTATTGAGAGAATGTTCTTAAAGTAATAGATAAATGTAAGGATATATATGTGTTCCTTAGAGTACTTTTTCTTTACTGGTGATGGCAGCAGATTGTTTTTGGCATAGTTGTTAATCATTGTTTTGGTTAGTACTTTATCATCAGTGGTACGCTTTGTATCGTGAAGATGTTCATACATAAATGTTGTAACCTGATCCATGTACAGATTGATGTTAGGCACATCTCCGGGTTTTATATAGTTAAGAGCGGACATATCTTTAAGAATACCGCTCATAAGCTCTTTAATATCGTTGTTCATATGTTCCTCATTTCTTTAAAAATGCGTATTCATGAGAGAATACATTTATATTAATGCTTAAGCTATATTATATAGTTTTTAAAACCACATTTCAAGTAGGAATAATATAATGAACTTTAGCATAGTGTAATGTGCATAATATGATATTTTAATATTTGTAATAAAACGCTAAAATATGTCTCAAAGGAGCAAATCTTAGTGACTTTTTACTCCTGATATATTATAATTAAAAAGGTTTTTTAAGAATTCTGGGAGACAGAATTCGGATGCACCAGAGGGTGATATGTGCCAGAAAGCGGCACAGGAATGGAGGATTATTATGGGTATTTTAACAAGATTCAAGGACATTATGAGCGCTAACATCAATGCACTTCTCGATAAGTGTGAAGATCCAGAGAAGATGATTGACCAGTACATGAGAAATCTTGAGAGCGACCTTGGAAAGGTTAAGGCAGAGACAGCTTCAGTTATGGCTGAGGAGACAAGATGTAAAAGAGAGCTTGATGAATGCACAGCAGATGTTGCCAAGTATCAGTCATATGCAGAAAAGGCTCTTCAGGCTGGCAACGAGGCAGATGCAAGAACATTCCTTGAGAAGAAGCAGCAGTTAGTTTCTAAGCAGGCTACATTACAGCAGACATATAATATTGCAGCAGACAATGCAGCTAAGATGCGTCAGATGCATGATAAGCTCTGCAAGGATATCCAGTCTCTTGAAGCAAGAAGAGATGCAGTTAAGGCTAAGGTTGCAGCAGCTAAGGCTCAGGAGAGAATCAACAAGGTTGGTTCAAGTGTTAACAGTGTTGGAACAAGCATGGATGCATTCGGTAAGATGGAGGCTAAGGCTAATAAGATGCTTGACGAGGCTAATGCAATGGCAGAGCTTAACCAGACACAGCTTGAGGCAGATGTTGACAGTCTTGCAGCTAAGTATGATGCAGAGCCAGCTAACACAGCAGTTGATGATGAATTAGCAGCACTTAAGGCTCAGATGGGCTTATAATTCAGAAGCACATTTATAATGAGATAAGCAATACATAGATAAGGAGAGGGAACATGGGATTATTCAAAGGGCAGTTTGCCAACGTAGTTGAATGGGAAGAGTACAGAGATGATATAATCTTCTGGAAATGGACCAACAGAGAAATCAAGAAAGGCAGTAAGCTGATTATCCGCGCCGGCCAGGATGCAATCTTTATGTACAATGGTAAGATTGAAGGTATTTTTAAGGACGAGGGAAGCTTTGATATTGAATCACAGATTATTCCATTCTTATCAACACTTAAAGGCTTTAAGTTTGGCTTCAACAGTGGAGTAAGAGCTGAAGTTTTATTCGTTAATACTAAGGAATTCACAGAGAAGTGGGGAACTAAGAATCCTATTCTTATTCCAACACAGGCACTTCCAGGTGGCATGCCAATAAGAGCTTTCGGTAATTTCTCGTTTTCAGTATCTGATTACATTACGCTTATAGACAAGGTAGCAGGTGTAAAGCAGATGTACACTGTTGCAGATGTTAAGGAAAGAATATCAGCAGTTCTTGACCAGCTTCTTATGAAGTGGATTTCTAAAGAAGGCAAGGATATGTTTAATCTTCAGGCTAATGCTTATGATATCTCAGCGGGTATTAAGACAGACCTTGATATGGAGATGAGCAAGTTAGGAATCACAATAACAAGCTTTACTATCTCAAGCTTCTCTTATCCGGAAGAAGTACAGAAGATGACTAATAAGGCAGCTTCTCAGGCAATGGTTGGAGATATGAACAGATATACACAGATGGCTATGGCTGATAATATCGGCAATTCAAGAGGCGGTTCGAATATTGCCAGTGATATGATGCAGCTCCAGATGGGAATGCAGGTTGGACAGCAGATGATGAATAACATGAATACTGCAATGAATAATAATGCAAATGTGTCAGGTGGCACAGCACCTAAGTTCTGTCCTAACTGTGGAACACCAACTAATGGTGCTAAGTTCTGTTCTAACTGTGGAACAAAGCTTGCATAAGCTGACAATTAGTAATATGTGAATTTAATAAATAACAATCAGGGATGTTGTCATATTGGCTTGGCAACATCCCGTTGTTTTTGTATAATGTGGTAGTTGGCAGAAATAAGGTGGATATAGATTTCACATTTGCATGAAGGTGGATATATGAGATTAGAAGATTTGAATGACAGCCAGAAAAGGGCAGTTAAATATACAGATGGCGCGCTGCTTATTATTGCCGGGGCAGGCTCTGGAAAGACGCGTGTGCTTACGAACAGAATTGCATATTTAATAGAAGAATGCGGAGTAGACCCATATAATATTATGGCGATTACATTTACTAATAAAGCTGCAAGAGAGATGAAAGAACGAGTTGAGACTACTGTGGCACAGGGTGCAGGGGCTGTATGGGTAAGTACATTCCACTCAACATGCGTGAGAATTTTAAGAAGATACATAGACAGAATTGGATACGATAATAACTTTACGATATATGATACGGACGACCAGAAGTCTGTAATCAAGGATATATGTAAGAAGATGAATATAGATACGAAGATGCTTAAAGAGCGTGCAATTATGAGTAAGATTTCATCTGCTAAAGATGAGTTAAAGACTCCTGATGAGTTCGAGCTTGAGGCAGGCAACGACTATAATCTTAGAAGAATTGCGGGCGTATACAGAGAATATCAGAAGACGCTTAAGCTTAACAATGCACTTGATTTTGATGACCTGATATTCAAGACGGTTGAGCTGTTCCAGAGTGATGCAGAGGTACTTGAGCATTATCAGGACAGATTCAGATATATAATGGTCGACGAGTATCAGGATACTAATACATCACAGTTTAAGCTTGTTGCAATGCTTGCAGCAAAGTATGGCAATATATGTGTGGTTGGTGATGATGACCAGTCTATATATAAGTTCCGTGGAGCAAATATTTATAATATTCTTAACTTTGAAAATGTGTTCACAGGCGCTAAGGTTATAAAGCTTGAGCAGAATTACCGTTCGACGCAGACTATTCTTAATGCTGCAAATGCTGTGATAAGTAATAATATTGGCAGAAAGAGCAAGTCACTATGGACTGATAACGGAGAGGGCGAGAAGGTCAATTATACTCTGTATGAGAACGGATATGATGAGGCAGAAGGCGTTGCGAGTGGTATTGCAGAGTATGTAAGGGATGGCTGGAATTATAATGATGTTGCCATTCTTTACAGAACTAATGCACAGTCAAGAGCCCTGGAAGAAAAGCTGATGATTCACAACATTCCATATAAGATATATGGCGGACAGAATTTCTATCAGCGAAAGGAAATCAAAGATATTCTTGCTTATCTTAAAACTATTGATAATGGTCTTGATGGTCAGGCGGTTAAGCGAATTATAAATGTTCCGAAGAGAGGAATTGGTAATACTACGATTGACAGATTGCAGGAATATGCAGATTTTAATGATATTACCTTCTGGGAAGCACTTGTCAATGCAAAGGATATTGACACAATAAAGAATGCGGCACTTTCCAAGTTAGAGCCATTTGTTGACCTTATTGGAAGACTGCGTGCCAAGGAAGAATTCATGTCATTAAAGGAGCTTGCTGAGGCTGTAATTGAGGATACAGGATATATCGAGAGCCTTTCACAGAATGAAACGGTGGAAGAGGTTGAGGCAAGACGCGAGAATCTGGATGAATTCATTAATAAGGTTGTAAGCTATGAGGAGGGCTGTAAGGAAGCAGGCGAAGAGCCTACACTTTCAGGACTTCTTGAAGAAGTTGCCTTAATAGCGGATATTGATAATCTTGATGAGTCAGAGCCTCATGTAATGCTTATGACACTTCATAGCGCAAAAGGTCTGGAATTCCCAATTGTGTACATGACAGGAATGGAGGACGGACTTTTCCCAAGCTATATGACAATTGTGTCAGATGATTCAACTGAGATTGAGGAAGAGAGAAGACTGTGCTATGTTGGAATAACAAGAGCAGAGAAAATACTTAATCTTACAAGTGCCAAGTCGCGTATGGTGCGTGGTGAAACACAGATGAATAAGGTTTCAAGATTCATTAATGAAATTCCTAAGGAATATATGCACATAGAAAACAATTCCAGTGGGTATGCTAAAGGCAGGATTGCATATGGCGGGACATCAGATGAGCCGGATACAACAGGCATTAACATGCGTGCAACAGCCAGATCAATTCTTAGCAGCTACGGAAGCGGCACACCAGGCGGAAGGGCAGCAGGAACATATAGTTCAAGAAAGGTTAAGATAAATGGTGGTTCTAATCCGGGATTTGGAAAAGACCCTATGGAATTATTTGACCTTAAGAAACCAGAAAAGAGAAAGACACCGGCAGATTCTGTAAGAAGTGCTTATGCAGGAGTGCCTACACGAAGCGGCTTATCTTCAAGAAATGTAATAGGTGCTGCAAGAGATGCAGATATAAGTGCAAAATCTTCAGGCGGACTTGGCTACAGTGTCGGTGATATGGTGAGCCATGTGAAATTCGGTGAAGGAAAGGTACTTGCTATAGAGGATTCAGCAAGAGACTATATGGTAACAGTTGAATTTGCAGAGTACGGACAGAAGAAAATGCTGGCAGGATTTGCCAGACTTAAAAAACTATAATGACAAATGTTTAACGCTATGCTATAATACATTTATTAAATCCGTGGTATGAAAGGAGATATTGTTATGAGTAAAGAAAAATTAGATGAGCTTATCGCAGCTACTAAATTAGGAGAACTTATTAGCAAGAAGGAAGATGAAGATAAGAAATGCTGCAAGAAGTGCAGCACAATTATCATAGCTGTTCTTGCTATCGTTGGTGCAGTTGCAGCAGTTGCTGGTATCGCTTATGCTGTATACAGATATTTTACACCAGATTATTTAGATGACTTCGATGATGAAGATTTCGAAGACGAAGATTTTGACGATGATTTCGAGGATGAAGACATCGAGAAGTAATGTAATAAGTGCGATATGATTGAAAGCCACAGCCGGCTTGATATGTCCATTAGGATATGTCAGCGGTTGTGGCTTTTTTATTGCATAATATTTAATTATTTCTTAATTGACATAGGGGTGTAATCAGTGTTATATTACTCAACCCTGTCATTAAGCAAAATTTAAGGGGAGGAAAGGAAATCGGGAATTTATGACATTTTATCAGGAGTTACAGTTAAGTTCGGCTGGTTCAAAACAGCTTATCAAGAACACACAGGATTCTAAAGAGAAAAGAAGACATATTCTTATATATAATTTTAAGGTGTATCTGGTTATGATATTCTGCGTCGCAGTAGTTACAGTATTCAGTAAGCTGCTGGGGAATAATAATAGTGTTGTCGGAGTTACAGTGCTTCTTGCGGTGCTGGTATTAAGACAGGCGGATTTTGGAATTAAGACATCACATGGATTGATTTCGATAATGGGAATATATGCGATATTGATAGCAGGACCGAGGGTTTCCAATATGGTACCGCCAGTTGCTGCATTTGTAATAAATGTTGTGTGTATTATGCTTCTTATGATAATGGGATGTCACAATGTAATTATGTATAATCATTCAACATTCGTTCTTGGGTATCTTTTGCTGCAGGGATATGATGTCACAGGCCATGAATATATGATGAGAGTTGTGGGACTGCTTGCCGGGATGTTAGTATGCATGATTATTTTCTATAAGAATCAGAGGAACAGACCATATAGAAGAACATTCTGGGATTTGTTTAAGGAATTTAATATTAATTCAGCAAGGACAAGATGGTACATTAAGCTTACATTTATCGTATCAAGTGCTATGCTGATTGTTTCACTGATGGGACTGCCTAGGGCAATGTGGATTGGAATTGCGTGCATGTCAGTGTGTCTGCCGTTTTCTAAAGATGTTGATAAGAGAATTGGAAACAGGGCATTGTTTAATGTTGTTGGATGTGCGATTTTTGCAGTGATGTATATAGTTCTGCCAGAATCAATGTATCCGTATATAGGCATGATAGGTGGTATCGGAGTCGGATATTCCGCTGGTTATGCATGGCAGACAGCTTTTAATACATTTGGCGCATTATCAATTGCGGCGGGACTTTTTGGAATGCCTTATGCAGTTGCATTACGTATAGGACTGAATGCTGCCGGGGCTGCTTATACATGGCTGTGTGACAAGGTACTTGAAAGAATACATTCTGCAGTGCAGGCAAAGAATGTCAGCGTGGTGGAGTAAATGTGACTACTATACTTTAGCACATTTTTCTGATAAAATTATATAAGGTATGCCGTTATGTGAATAAGTGCTGCCAGAAACTATTAATATGTTAATAACAGGCACAATTCATGTGCGGAATGGAGTATAGATTGAAAAAAGGAAGCGTATACGAAGGTAAAGTTGAAAAGGTTGATTTCCCTAACAAGGCGACAGTGTGGGTGACAGATGAGGACGGACAGAAGGAGAAGGCAATCGTAAAGAATGCAATTCCGGGACAGACTGTCAGATTCTGCGTGAATAAGAAAAGAAAAGGACACTGCGAAGGCAGACTTATGGAAGTTGTTGAGAAGAGTCCGCTTGAAACCAACCCGGCATGTCCACATTTTGGCAAATGCGGTGGCTGCACTTACCAGACAGTAGCTTACGAGGAACAGTTAAAGATTAAGAGCGCACAGGTGGAAAAGCTTCTTAGCGAAGTTGTTTCGGGTGAGCTTCCATTTGAGGGGATAATCGGAAGTCCGGTTACAGAAGAATACCGTAATAAGATGGAGTTTTCATTTGGCGATGAGTACAAGGACGGACCTCTTGCACTCGGACTTCACAAACGAAACAGCATGCATGATATTGTTCCAGTTACAGAATGTAAGATTATTGATGAGGATTACAGAAAGATTCTCACATGCGTTCAGGATTATGCAATAGAGAAGGAGCTTCCTTTCCAGCACAAGTTAAGCCACGAGGGGTATCTGCGTCATCTTCTTGTAAGAAAGTCAGTAAAGACAGGACAGATTCTTGTTGATATCGTAACAACGACTCAGATTGAGCATGATTTTACAGAGCTTGTAAACCGCATGACATCAATTGAATATAAGGGCACTCTTACAGGTGTTCTCCATACATTTAACGACAGCCTTGCAGATGCAGTAATTAACGAGAAAACTGAGCTTTTGTATGGTCAGGATTATATTGAGGAGGAACTTCTTGGGTTGCGTTTCAAGATAACACCGTTCTCATTCTTCCAGACTAATTCTCTTGGAGCGGAAGTGCTTTACTCTAAGGCACGTGAGTATGTGCTTTCTGGCGGATTTGGAGATGTGGCTGACAGCAAACCGGTTATATATGACCTGTATACAGGTACGGGTACGATTGCGCAGATGTTATCTCCAGTTGCCAGCAAGGTTATCGGTGTTGAGATTGTTGCGGAAGCTGTTGAGGCTGCCAAGAAGAATGCAGCCCAGAACGGTCTTACTAACTGTGAGTTCATTGCGGATGATGTCTTAAAGGCACTTGATAATATTGAGATTAAGCCAGATTTCATCGTACTTGACCCACCTCGTGACGGAATCCACCCTAAGGCACTTGAAAAGATTATTGATTACGGTGTTGACAGAATGGTGTACATTTCCTGCAAGCCTACTTCGCTTGCAAGAGACCTTGTTACTCTGCAGGAGAGAGGGTATAAGGTGGAGAAGTGCTGCTGCGTGGATATGTTTCCTAATACGGGGCATGTGGAGACGGTAGTTCTGATGCAGTATTGTGGGAAAAAAGAAAAATAGGCATGTTAAACCACAAGATGTTGTGGTTTGAGGGCAAAAATTGGAACGAAAAATGACCAGTTTTTGCCCTATTTTTAAAGAGACATAGTGGTAAAACAGTGATTTTGAGAGTGAGTTGGAGAAAAATACAGGAAAGGAAGGAGTGATAATTTCAAAATAGAATAGGAAACACAAGAAAATATGCCGAAGAAAAGGATGGCGGTCTATGGATATCAGGCAGGAAAAATTTAATAAAGAAAACAAACCATTTTATATGGTGGACCATGAAGATGGTATTTACATGAATTATATAGAAATGGTGGAACAAATATGAATGCTTTTTAAAGCAAATGACTTAACAGATTCCGGGCTAAGTTTTTGATAAATGTTACCGTGCATGCAATAGGTACTTCCAGTTTTTAATTTTGTAATGATTAAAGTGTAACATAAAGAACGTTGCTTATTTTTATAAAAATTTCATTAAATGTCTTTAATGAAATTGACAATAAAAATATAAAGTGATAAATTAAAGGTGTTAGCACTCTCTGTTAACGAGTGCTAACAAAGGCGGGCTATTTATTACATAGAAAGGAAATGTTGCATGAGTTTACAGAAATATTTTAAAGACTTTAATAAAACAATCAAAATGGATTATGAAGTAAAAGCGGAATTAGCCAGTAAAAGAGATATTTTACTGGGGAAGCTTCGAGATAGTGGAAAATTACCAGCGTTTTGTGAATTAAATCAAGGTAGCTATATTATGTATACTGGGGTTGAGCCACTTGACAAAGAATATGATATCGATGTTGGGCTTAGATTTAAGGTTAATAAAGAAGATTATGAGAATCCGGTTGAGTTGAAAAATACAATTTATGATATTTTGCAGAGTCATACTGAGTACGGTGCCGAAGTGAAAAAACCTTGCGTAACGGTCACATATAAGAAGGACGGTGAAGCAGCATATCATGTGGATTTAGTGGTTTACACTTATGAAGATAAGGATGATATAGATAGTCAATTATATCTAGCAAGAGGAAAAGACAACACACCGGAAGAAATATGTTGGGAAAAATCAGATCCAAAAGGACTGGTTGATTACATTAATGATAAATACGAAGCTGATAGTGAAGAGAGAGCACAATATCGGCGTGTGATACGATATATGAAGAGATGGAAGAATCTCAAATTTAACAGTTCAGGTAATGCGGAACCACCGAGCATCGGTATTACATTGATTGCAGCTGATAAATTTGAAGTATACAGAACATATGATTACTTGGAAGAAAAATGGAAATATGATGACTTAGAGGCACTTATAGGATTTGCCAAAGAGATTCAGAATCTGTTCATTTTTCAGGGAGTATCAGATAATGGCAGATTATTGTATCGTATTAAGTATCCTTTGCCGTCTTCTTTGAACTTTGAAGATGATACAGATGTCTTCAAGAAAATGACAGACATTTATATGACAGATTTTAAGGACAAAATTGACAAACTGATTACTGATTTGGAAGAGGTAAAAAAAGAGGTCGACGAAGTTGAACAGTGCAAGTTGTTGAACAAAATTTTTGGTGATGATTTCAAAGTTCCAGAGACAAAGGATGCTTCAAAAAAGCAGATGAATTATATACCGTCTTCAAGTTCTTCAGGAGTATGATATTTATGGATTTAAATGTTATTGAAAAAGTTTTGTATGCTTGTTCTGATGTTCATAATGTGAAGGTTGTTGATATGACAATATTTAGAGAAGAAGAATATCAGAAAATAATTGAATGTGATTTGTCAGTTGCAAAGCAGGTTGTTCCTATTGTAGTTGCTGTTCCGCAAAACTGGCAAAGGACATTGATTGATATTTATATTGCACAGAATATGACTTTCCCCTTTATACCCCATGTAGATATAAAGGGGAAATTTTGCCTATTTGAAACGGAAGGTGTTTTGATAGATCAGAATCTGGGAGGAATCATCTTGCAGTCAATTGAGAAAGCAAAAGAAATTATTGAAGATGGATTAGCTCGCACTAATAGAGAAGATTTTATTGAAGAGTTTGAGTCATATTGGTTGCAATTGCCATCTATTCGTTTGGCAAAAGTTGATGTGGTGGGGATTCAACATATTGGTGTAGTAAAATATTTTACAAAGACTGCAAAAAGATATAAAAAAGAGTCATATGCTAAATATATGCAGAGGGCAAAGAGTGGTAAGATATATGTTTCTCAAGATCCACAAAAATTGAAACATTATTATAAGGAAAACGAAAGTGTTAACATAAGAAATGGAGTTTATATAAATATTGAAGTAGAAGATTTTCTGTTTCCGCCAGATGCAAGATATATAGATATAAATGAATATTTCCAAAATATATTAAGATATGTAGATGTGAAAGAATTTCAAGCAATTAGTTCTAAAATAAGCAGTGATAAACTAATAATTTTTGCAATTAAGCAACCCAATGGTGTAAGCACTGTTTTAGGATTTTTACTTGAAAAATGTATGATTTCTTTTGAAAATGCTGTCTGTAGATTACGGTCAGTAAGTCAGATTACACCAATTCTAATTGACAGAATCGATAAACAATATTTAATGACTCGTTCAAATGAAGTTAGTAATATCTTGGCGGACAAAAAAGTTCTATTAATAGGATGTGGTTCTTTGGGTGGGTATATTGCCAATGAGTTAGTAAAAGCAGGCATAGAAAAGATGATGTTACTTGATGCGGATCATTTGTACGAGAACAATGTCTTTAGGCATTTACTTGGATTAGAATACGTAGGACAATATAAATGTGTAGCTTTACAGAACTATTTCGAAAAAAATATTCCGGATTTGAAAATTTCATCATTGGCAGAAAAGATAGAGGAAGCAGTACAGGAGGGAAATATTGAATTTGGCGAATATGATTTGATTATATCTGCGACGGGAGACCATAATGTGAACAGATGGATTAATCAGTATGTGATGTCAAATAAGCTGATGGTACCGGTTGTTTATGCGTGGAATGAGGTATTGGGGGTGGGAAATCATGTGGCATATATTGAATATGGGAATGTCGGATGCTATGAGTGTTTTATAGGACGAGATGAAGATACTGGGGAACTATATGATCGTACAGCCTATTGTCGGTCAGGACAAAAGGTCGTTCAAAAGGTTGCAGGTTGTGGAAGTTCTTTTATACCTTACGGTTCTACCATATCTCTTAAAACAGCCGGCATGTGTGTTGATACTATAAAAAAGATTTTTGAGGGGAGATATTCAGATAATATAATTATTTCAGCAAAGGGTGACGATTATCATTTTAAGAGAGCTGGGTTACAGGTTTCGAATAAATATTTGAATCAAAAAGACAGCATCGTGGAATGTAATGGAAAACTTTTTGCTCAACCGAGATGTAAATTTTGTGGAGAAAAATATGGTGATTGAATATGGAGACAAAAAGATAAAATTTTGTAATAATATATTGCAAGTAATACAGAAATATGTGCAAAGTGAACGGAAATCTTGCGAAGCTGGAGGCATTTTAATTGGACGGGAGAATTGCGGAAATTCAAATTTAATTATCGAGTTTATTACAGAGCCGATGACTGCAGATCAAAGAAGTAGAAATAGATTTCTGCGCAAAGATAAAAGACATCTCGATTTTTTTAAAAAGTTATATGAAGAAAATGAGGGTGTATATGGTTATATGGGCGAATGGCATACACATCCGGAAAATATTCCTCAATATTCATTTATAGATTCAAACAATTGGAAAAAAATTGGAAAAGAAATGAAGGGTGGCATTCAATATCACATTATTGCTGGAATTCAGGAAGTGGGTATTTGGGAATATAATGCTGTTCAAAAGAGAATCACTAAAATATGTAGTATAGATTGGAAAGGAATTCTGAAAGAAAATGAAACAATTATTTAAAAAATTGCAAGAGAATGCTCGTTCCATAGTGGAAATTATTGGTCTAGTAATGGCTTTTTTAATACCTTATATAATAAATGTTAAAGAATTAATTGCATTATGTTTTGAAAATGTGTCTGTAGATTTTGATAATATAGGATATTACCTTTTGCTAAATACCGAAAACTGGGTTATTAGTATAGTACTTGTGTTCTCGGTATTGCTTTGGATTAGAAAATTTAATAAAGAAAAGATATTTAATACCAAAAATGTTTATCACAATTACCCTTATCTATGGTACTGGTTTTGTGCGAAAATTCTGGGATATCAAACTTGTAATTTAAAATTGGTTCCTCCATATTTACAATTCAAACTGGTATTAAATGATACTTTTTCAAGTTACAATGTTGGAGAAGAAGACGATTACCCGGCAATAGAAGATGAAGAAATAGAAATTAAAAAGGAAAATTTTGTTCAGGTATCAGACGAAGTAAATTTAGTTCTTGCGGATACATATCCTATTGAAAACCAACAGCTGCCAATTGTAAAACGAAGTTTATCAACAATTACAATTAATCGTGTGCGTCCAGACGTATCCAGATATTATAGCCCACAATTTATAGCGAAGATTGTGGATGAGGTAAGGAATTTACCAAGAAATGTGACTGATGTAAATGTTTTTCCTACAACTAATCCAAGACATACATTGAAGATTGCAAGGGATGCTTTCAAATTGGCAGAAAGGGGCAATATTAAAAAATTAGTTGTTTTTCCACAGGAGAAAACAGGAATCAGAAAATTTGCACGAAAAGGTAAAGTTATCTATAATAACAAGTAATGTTTATGTGTGATAAAATCTAAACAGAAAATTGGTTTAGATAAATTCGGTTGATGTAGCAGACTAGTCTATAAGCCCAATACTGATATGAAAAATAAATATACTCTTATGGGAGATACAATATGTAATAAAAGAGAAAAATTGCCTATATTTACAAGTGAAGATATAGCAGAAGCTGACTTGTTTTTATATCAGGTATGTAATGCATATAATCTTGCTGAATCAGGAAATGGTTTGCATAGAATAAACTGGTTTCCTACATGTTATATATACGTAAAAAATGCTCCGATAGAATGGGAAAAAATGAGGTCTAGACAATATTATAAAAAGATGATGATATTGTTTGGAGTAGAAAGTTTGGAAGAATTAAAAAAGGTTGTTATGAAATGTCAATATAATAATGAGATGAAATATCAATATAGTTGGGATGCTGCTCCGGCTATATTAAATTATATAGAAATTGATGAAATAGGAAGTTTGAATTAAAAATCTATTAACAGAATTAGATTTTAAATACTATATTTTTAAAAATAGTAAGAAGGGACAAGTTTATGAAGAAGTGGGAAAAGTATTATATTAGTATTACTGGTGTCATATTTATTATAACATGTATCATAAGTATTATTTTTTTGCGTAATGTCAGTCACCTATCAGAAGTAACAGTTGTAATTATAAAAATGATATTATGTCTAATTTTATTATTGATAGAAGTTGCTATGGTTGTCTATTTTAGTATTCTCGGAATTATTACTATGAAAAGGGGAATGCATAATATTAAGAAGTGTGATGATGAACTTTTTACAAAAATTGATCAATATAAAAAATGTTGGGGTGAAGATAACAATTATTATATAAAACAAATTGAAATAATAAATTTGCTTTATAAAAAGGATGGAAAAGTTGATGAATTAGTAAAAAATAAAGAAATAGAAAGATTGTATGCACGTGCAGATTTTCTTTTCGTTCAAAATTCTTTATATGATAATTTAACAACATGTTTCAGTTCATTGGTTATATCTGTTATTGCATCATTTGTATGTCAAATGATGCAATGTAAAAGGGTAATTCTTATGTTTGTATGGATGATAACAATATTAATTTGCTTTTTTGGAATTGTTTTGTCAAGATATGCAAAAAAGGGACATGACGGTTCATATAGATATTATATTGATGAATATGAAAGAAAATTATTGATGGATAAAATAAGGGACTTAGAAAATGAATTAATAATTACAGATCAAGACGAACAGATTTTAGAGACCAAGCAAGTTGTAATAAATAAACTTATTGAGATCAGACAAAAGAAAAAATTAAAAAAACAAAAAGAAAAATTAGAGACCGATATAAAGCAAGTAGGACAATTGAATTTATGCATGGGTGATTATACTACATATTATATTCAAAAAATTAATATAAAAGGAGTGTCTGGGTGCTTGGTTTATGATCTTGAAAAAGGGAAAGAAAATAATTACATGGGTGAATTAAATTTAATAAATGAAGATTACTCAATTTTATATCAAATATTAAATAGATATGATCTCATATCATATTATGAAAGAGAAAAGTAAAAAAGTATAAAAATATTTTAAATATATAATTACATAGAGAGGTTATCAATAATTAAACAATCAGGTTAAGCAATTAAAAGGAGGTAATCCTATTTGAAAAAGAAAAAAGATGAAGTAACAATCCGTTCCAGCGCGGCAGAATATCTAACATATGTTGCCTCTGTTGGCGAACAGCAGGACAGTGTTGAAATGCGTTATGAGGATGAGAATATATGGCTGACACAGAAGATGATGGCTACATTGTATGATGTAGATGTACGTACGATTAATGAGCACATAAAAAAGATATATTTAGATTCAGAACTTGAGGAAGATTCAACTATCCGGAATTTCCGGATAGTTCAAACGGAAGGTTCCCGTCAGGTAACACGTGATACCAAGCATTATAATCTTCAAATGATTATCGCAGTCGGATTTAAAGTGAATAATGAGCGTGCAGTGCAGTTTCGTAAATGGGCTAACAATATCGTTAAGGACTACACCATCAAAGGCTGGGCTATGGATGATGAAAGGTTAAAAAGAGGAACTTATCTGACAGAAAAGTACTTTGACGAGCAGTTAGAGCGCATTCGCGAAATAAGAGCAAGTGAAAGAAAGTTTTATCAGAAAATTACAGACCTTTATGCTACTGCAATAGATTATGATAAAAATTCAGCTGCAACAAAGAGATTTTATGCTACTGTTCAGAATAAGATGCATTTTGCGGTTCATGGACATACAGCATCAGAGCTGATTGTAGAAAGAGCAGACCATACCAAAGAACATATGGGATTAACTACTTGGGCAGATGCTCCTGAAGGAAAAATTAAGAAAAGTGATGTTACAATTGCTAAAAATTATTTGAGTCAGGATGAAATGAAACAATTAAATCGTATGGTTACTGCGTATTTAGATTTCGCTGAAAACATGACACTGAGGCATATTCCATTGACTATGGAGGATTGGGAAAAGCGTCTTAATAGTTTTATTGAAATGTTTGATTATGGGATTTTGCAGGATGCAGGTAAGGTGTCTGCTGAGATTGCAAAGCTTCATGCTGAGACTGAGTTTGAGAAATATCGAGTTGTTCAGGACAGATTGTTTATGTCTGATTTTGATAAGTATATGTTAGAGTTGGAAGAAAACGCAAAGAAATAAGAATATGATTCAGTGGGATGATTAAGTTGCTGGGACAAATTAATTAACGAGAGGGGTTTAACATGAATTTTGAATGGATTGATTTTTATACAGAATTTGCAACTAAATTATTGGAATTTAAAGATAATAGAGAAAAATTAATAAATAAAATATATAGTATTTATGACAATATAGGTATAAGTGTTCCCAAGTTGGAGAAAGATAATGAAATTACAGACATTGATCCGTTCACTGTATTCGGGCTGTTTAATAAAGGTATAACTAATAATAACCGTATATTAATTCTTAATGGAATTGCTTCAGAATTTCAAATATCCGCAAATGTACCGGATAATTTTGATGGGGTTCCGGTATTAAATAATTTAAAAGCTACATATAATTTTTGTTAAGAAAGGAAATAGCAGTGTTATTGGAAAGGGTATAGTAGAATCTGATTATAGTTATGATTCAGATTGTGACAGTGAATATAGAAATGTTAGAAAAATCAATTGGATAAATGAAGGGTTATGGTCAGTTCAGCAGAAATTGCCACAAAAAATGCTGGCAGATATTACTCCATATACTGATTTAGTGCAGGAATTAGATTCTTTATTTGAAAATATTGATGATGAAGATGAAAAGGAAATTGTATATCCTGAATATACAAGAAAAGATTTCTTAAAAGATGTTTATATGTCAGAGGAAGACTATAATAGATTAACAGGGGTTCTTTGTAATAAAAAGAATATAATTTTACAGGGAGCACCTGGTGTAGGTAAAACATATTTAGCAAAAAGACTGGCATATTCCATAATGGGAGTTAAAGATGTTGAGCGTGTAAAGATGGTTCAGTTTCACCAGAGTTATTCATATGAAGATTTTATTATGGGATTTAGACCAACACTTTCTGGGTTTGAATTAAAAAAAGGTGCGTTTTATAACTTCTGTAAAAAAGCAGAAATAGATAGTGACAATGATTATTTTTTCATTATAGATGAAATAAATAGAGGAAATCTCAGTAAAATATTTGGTGAGTTATTCATGCTGATTGAAAAAGATAAACGTGGAAGTGAGTTGCAGCTTTTATATTCAGATGAAAAATTTGCAGTACCTAAAAATGTTTATATTATTGGAATGAATGAACAATCAATAGAAACAGCTGATCCATATGCTTATTCTTGTACAGCTAATATGCATAGTTCAGTAGTCATTGATTTGGATAAAGTTAGAAGAGTAGATTATCCTTTGACAGAACTAAAACATACGACAGATGCAGTTATTTATGAAGTAGGTGTCAGAGACTTCTCTATTGATAAGTATGGACAGATTACACATAAAGGCAAGTTCTTAGGATTCTGTGAAGAAGGTACAGTGACTAAGAATGGTTTTTCATCAGGTATGGACTATTTAGATATGCTTGGTGTCACACATGTACAGCTTTTACCAATCAATGATTATGCAACAGTAGATGAAGATCATCCAGATTTACTCTATAACTGGGGTTATGATCCAGCACAATATAATGTACCTGAAGGAAGTTATATTACTGATCCAAATGATGGCTATAAGAGAATATTAGAATGTCAGCGTATGGTACGCTGTATTCATAAGCATAATATGAGAGTTATTCTAGATGTAGTCTATAATCATATGCATGATGTGAATAATAATTCATTAGAGAAGACAGTGCCTTATTATTTCTTTAGAAGAGATGAAAATGGGGAGTTATCTAATGGTTCATGGTGTGGTAATGATTTAAATAGTACCGCAAAGATGTGCCGTAAATATATCTTAGATATGTGTAAGAGATGGCAGGTTCTTTATGGTGTAGATGGCTTTAGAATGGATTTGATGGGTATTGTGGATAATGATACAGTGAATATGATTTATGAACAGGGCCATGCTTTAGATTCTTCTTTTATGTTATATGGTGAAGGTTGGAATATGGGCACTGCATTACCCGATTCAGAAAAGACAACAATTGAAAATAACCATAAAACACCTCATGTAGGTTTCTTTAATGATCATTTCAGAGATACAGTCAAGGGACCTAATCAGATGGAAGTCAAAGGCTATACATCAGGGGATACTTATAAGACAAATGAAGCCATTATTGCGATGTGTGACTACAATAAGTTCTTATCTATAGAACAGAGCATTAACTATACAGAATGTCATGATAATGCGACTGTATTTGATAAATTTATTATTTCCAATGGACATGAAGATGAATATTGTCGCCAAAAGAGATGTTTATTAACTCTTGCGATGACAATTTTTGCGCAAGGGGTTCCTTTTATTCATGCCGGACAGGAATTTTTAGGTACTAAGAATGGTAATCAGAATTCTTATAATGCGGGTGATGCAGTTAATAAACTAGACTGGGAACGTCATGACGAATATATGAATGTTGTTCAGGCTATAAAGTTCTTTATTGATCTAAGAAAACACAACAAGTGCTTTAGATATTATGACTATGAAGATATGCATCAGCATGTATTTATCAACAATATCTACTATCGTATGGTAGAATATCATCTCACTCAGGATGAGGGAGATTATAAAGAATTTAAGATTTACTTTAATCCTTCATATGATGTCATTACTATTGGTATTGAAGATGATTTTAAGATATTATATAGTATGTCAAATGAAAGAATAGAAAATGGACAACTCAATGTATTTGGTGTATCCATGGTCGTATGTGCAAGATAGGAGATTGTAATGAAATTAATTGTTGGATTAGGAAATCCTGGTAAAGAATATGATATGACAAGACATAATACAGGATTTTATTGTTTAGATGTATTAAGTGATGAAATGAATCAATCTATTGATAAAGAAAAGTTCAAAGGCTTATATACTAAATTCAAGTATAAGGGTGAAGATGTTATTTTATTAAAACCTCAGACTTATATGAATAATTCTGGTGAATCTGTTGCGGCAGTAATGCAGTTCTTCAAGATTCCTGTTGAAGATCTATTAGTTATTTATGATGATATGGATATGCCTACTGGTAAACTACGTTTAAGAGAAAAAGGCAGTGCAGGTGGACATAATGGGATCAAGAGTATTATTGCTCATGTAGGGACTCAGAACTTCAAGCGTATTCGTGTAGGTATTTCAAAGAATAAGCTTTATAGTGTTGTAGACTGGGTACTTGGACACTACTCTAAAGAAGAAGAAAAGCTTATATCAGAAGGTGCTAAACATGCAGCAGAAGCTGTATTATGTTATTTAGATGATGGTTTTAATAAAGCAATGAATAAATTTAACTAGGTGATTGTTATGGAAAAAATACTGAATCTTTTAAAAGATAATCAGGCCCTAAGAACCTTAGATACAGACAAAGGAACTATTGTCACAAACTCAACTAGCGATGAGGCTTATCTCATTGCTGGTTCTTTTTGGCATCATCCAAGAAAAATCCTGATTATTAAAAATAACCAATATGAGGCATTTAACCTCTATAAAACATTAACTGAACTTGTGAATCAAGTTGTCTATTTTCCTGCAGATGAATCATTACGTGTAGAATCAGTGGCGTATTCTTATGAACTATTAGGAGAAAGAATTAATGCATTATATGCGATGACACAAGATAAACCAATGATCTGTGTTTGTCATATGCATTCAATGACACGTTATGTGACACCTGTAGAACTCTTTAAAAAGAGTATTATAAGTTTAAAGAAGGGTGATACAGTTGATCCTTTAGAATTAAAGAAGAAACTACAGTCTATTGGCTATAAGAATGCCCAAAGAGTAGATTCACCTTTCTATTACTCTAGAAGAGGTGAAGTGCTAGATGTTTATACAATTCAGTATGAACATCCAGTACGTATTGAATTCTTTGATGATGAGATAGAAGAAATCTCTTTTTATGATAAAGACTCACAAAGAAGAACAGAAAGAAAAGAATCTATCGATATTCTTCCAGCTACAGATATGATGTATGAGGATGATGGTTTATCACAAGTAGAAGCTTCTATCAAGGCTTTAAAAGAGAAGACGAAGATCAAAGATGAATTCAAGGATGAACTTGAAGAAACATATGCATTAGATATTGAATCACTCAAAACACATGACTATAGTCCACGTATTTATCAATATTTAAGTTTATTCCCTCAAACTGCCACAATTATAGATTATGCAAGTGATTATACTATTATTGCTGCATCTCTTGCTTCTATTCTTGCTTCTTATAAGACTTATATGGAAGAGAACTACCTCTATTATCATGAACTAGAAGAAATAGGACAGATGATCAGAGGAATTAAGCTTATTAATAACCCTCAGGATATTTTAAAACATCCTGATGTTGATTTAGTACGCTTTAGAGAAAATGATAAACAAATCATGTTTATGACTCAGCCTGTGATGATCTCTATGGCTAATGAAAAAGTCTTTATTAGTCAATTAAAGGACTTACTTACATATAATCGTGTCATGATTGGTGTAGATGAAAAGCGTCAGATAGATATATTAATAAACCTATTTACTGATCATGCCATTCCATTTACTCTCACAAGTGCCACAAATAAGATTTATGATGGGGTTAATCTATTCTTAGGACATTTACCTTGTGGAATGAACTTTGTAGAAGAGAAGACTGTATTACTCACAAGTCAGGAACTCTTTAAAGTACAAGAAACAAAAAAGAAATATATTAAATATAGAGATGCCACTAAAATCTCAGACTATAATGAATTAAAAGTAGGAGACTATGTTGTTCATGATACAAATGGTATTGGACAATATATGGGTATTGAAACATTAGTTGTAGATGGTGTACATAAGGATTATTTACATATTGCCTATAAAGGAAATGATATTCTTTATGTACCGGTAGAACAGTTCCAGTTAATTAGAAAATATTCATCAAGAGATGGTAAACCACCTCATATTCATGCTTTAGGTTCACCTAAATGGGCTAAAGAAAAAGCAAGAGTCAGACAGAAGGTAGATGGTTTAGCTGATGATCTCATTAACTTATATGCAGAAAGAATGAAACAGCCAGGATTTGCGTTTGAACCTGATGGGGATCTTCAATTAGAGTTTGAAAGTGAATTTGGTTATGAACTCACTCCAGACCAGGCGCAGGCTGTAGAAGAAATCAAGAAGGACATGGAAACACCACGTCCTATGGATAGATTATTATGTGGTGATGTAGGCTTTGGTAAAACAGAAGTGGCTTTAAGAGCCTGCTTTAAAGCGGTTGTATCTAAGAAACAATGTGCTTTCCTATGTCCTACTACAATTCTTTCAGCACAACATTATCGTACAATGCAGAAGCGTTTTGAGAAGTTCCCTGTGAATATTGCGTTACTCAATCGTTTCACGACTACTAAAGAAAAGAAACAGATATTAGCTGATTTAAAGGAAGGTAATATTGATTTATTAGTCGGTACACATCGTATTTTATCTAAGGATGTTGAGTTCAAGGATCTAGGATTACTTTGTATCGATGAAGAACAGCGTTTTGGTGTAAGACAGAAAGAGAAGATTAAGAATCTAAGAAAAACAATTGATGTACTCACTTTAACTGCTACACCTATTCCTCGTACATTACAAATGTCCATCATGGGTATTAGAGGACTCTCACAAATAGAAACACCACCATTAAATAGACTCCCTGTACAGACATATGTCTCAGAAAAGAGCTGGGCGTTAATTAAACAGGTTATTGAAAGAGAATTATCACGTAATGGACAGGTTTTCTATTTACACAATAGAACAGAAAACATCTATGAAACAGCCTCTACATTGCAGACACTTTTACCTAATGCCCGCATTGGTGTAGGACATGGTCAAATGGATAAGAATGATCTAGAAGATGTCATGACTGACTTTGTACAAAAGAAATACGATATTCTTGTATGTACAACTATTATTGAGACAGGTATTGATATACCTAATGCGAATACAATTATTATTGAGAATGCGGATAAGTTTGGTTTAGCACAGCTTTATCAGATCAAAGGTAGAGTAGGAAGAAGTGAACGTATTGCATATGCTTATCTTCTTTATACAAAAGATCGTGCGATGACAGAAGAAGCTCAAAAGAGACTTACAGCTATTAAGGAATTCACACAATTAGGTTCTGGTTATAAGATTGCAATGAGAGATTTATCTATTCGTGGTAGCGGTGATATTCTTGGTGGTGAACAGGCAGGATTTATTGATCAAGTCGGTTTTGATATGTATATGAAGATCTTACAGGATGCGATTGAAGAAAAGCAGGGTAAGATTAAAGAGGATGAAACTGTACCATCACGTAATGTCCCTGTAGATGGTTATATTCCTGAAGATTATGTAGAAAGTGATATGGAAAAGTTAGAACTATATCAGCGTGTCTATAAAGCCAATGACTTAGAAACATTGAAACGTGTAGAACATGAACTCACTGACCTTTATGGTGTTCTTCCATCACAGGTACGTAATATTGTAGTCAAGAGAAGATTTGATATCCTTTCACATGATCCACTTATTGATGATGTGAAAGATAGCAGCCAGGGACTAGAAATACGTTTCTCTAAAGTCTTCTTAGAAGATTTAGATGGACAGAAGTTCTTTGCATATGTTAATCATATGTTTAAGAAGCCACAAATGAAATATACTGATGGAATGTTAACTATTGTGAGTGGTATGGAGCCTTATTATGTTTCAGCATCTACGGAGTTCTTAGATTCAGTTTTGAAACAATATTATAAAACACATACTAGTTCTTAATAAAAAAATAATGTAGAATATGAAAAAAAGGGGGATAACATCAATGAAAATAATTGATTTATTAAACGAAGATAAAGTAACTTTATCTTTTGAAGTATTTCCACCTAAGACAAGCAGTAAATATGAAAATGTCTTAAAGGCTGCAGAAAAGATTGCATCTTTAAATCCAAGTTTCATGTCTGTGACTTATGGTGCAGGTGGAGGAACAAGTGCACATACTGTTGCGCTTGCGAAAGATATTCATGAGAAATATGGTGTTGAAGTCATGGCTCATTTGACATGTGTTTCTTCTACAAGAGAACATGTAGAGTCCATGGTTGAACAGTTTAAAGAAAATGGTATTGAAAACATCATGGCATTAAGAGGAGATATTCCTAAGGATGGTCAAGTGGGAGAAGACTATCAGTATGCCTGTCAGTTAATCAAGAAACTTAAAGAGAAAGGTGATTTCTGTATTGGGGCAGCATGTTATCCAGAAGGACATGTAGAATCACCTAGCATTAAGGAAGATATCCAGCATCTAAAAGAAAAAGTAGAAGCAGGTGCAGATTTCTTAACAACTCAGATGTTTTTTGACAACAATGTTTTCTATAACTTCTTATATAAGATCAAGGAAGCTGGTATTAATGTACCTGTAGTCGCTGGTATTATGCCTATTACTAATGCGAAACAGGTCAGTCGTGCTGTACAGATGTCAGGTACATCTATTATTCCTTATCATTTCAAGATGATGGTGGATGCATTTGGTGATAATCCTGAAATCATGAAGCAGGCTGGTATTATTTATGCATCTGAACAGATTATTGATTTAATTGCGAATGGTGTAAAACATATTCATGTTTATACAATGAATAAACCAGACATCGCCGAAGGCATCATGAACAATATTTCGGAGATTCTTAAATGATAGAAATCAATCGTAAAGAAGCTTTACGATACTTAGGATACCGTCAATCCATTGAAGGTGATCTTACTGAAACCAATAGTGCACTTGATCATTGTATCGAAGTATTACAGAAAACAGCTGTACCACGTCATATTGTGAAAAGATTACCTCTCACAATAGAGAATCATACAATCACAATTGGTGATATGGTGATACATAGTAAAAACTTAGAGAATAACTTAAAAGGCTGTCATGCAGTTTATCTCTTTGCGGCTACTATAGGTATAGAAGTCGATCGTTTGATTAAACGTACAGAACTTACTAAGATGAGTGATGCAGTGATCTATCAGGCAGCAGGAGCTGCTATGATAGAAGCTTATTGTGATGAAGTGAATGAAGAACTTAATCAGGAGGCATATAAGAATAATGAATTCTTAAAGCCACGCTTTTCACCTGGTTATGGAGATCTTGCATTAGATCATCAGAAAGATTTTATGCGTATATTACAGATGGATAAGATTGGTATCAGTTTATTAGAAAGTCTCTTAATGGTCCCATCCAAATCAGTGACGGCGATCATTGGTATTACACATCATGCACAGCCTCGTCATACGAAGGATTGTGCCAATTGTCCTGCACAATGTGAATTCAGGAGGGTCAAGTAATGGGATTTAAAGAAAGACTTACAAAAGAATGGTTATTCTGGGATGGTGGTACTGGTTCAGTACTTCAAAGCTGGGGTTTACAAGCGGGTGAACTACCTGAAACATGGAATATCAACCATCCAGAAAAGATTGTTGAATTAAATAAAGGTTATCTAGAAGCAGGATGTGATATTATCAACACCAATACATTTGGTGCCAATAGATTAAAATATCCAGATAATCTAGAAGAAATAGTCACAAAAGCAGTAGAACATGCAAAAAAGGCAAGAGAACTTACAGGGCGCGGGGATGCCCTGATTGCGCTTGATTTAGGTCCTACAGGTAAGCTCTTAGAACCACTAGGAGATTTATCATTTGATGATGCTGTAGATATTTATGCTGAAGTCATTGAATATGGAACTAAAGCGGGTGCTGATGTCATCCTTATTGAAACAATGCAGGATAGCTATGAATTAAAAGCTGCAGTACTAGCCGCTAAGGAACATTCACATTTACCTGTATGTGCGACTGTTGTATTTGATGAAAAAGGTAAGATGTTGACAGGTGGTACACCAGAATCAGTTGTCGCCGTACTTGAAGGGTTACATATTGATGCATTGGGTATTAACTGTTCATTAGGTCCAACACAAATTAAACCTTTTGTAGAAAGAATGATTAAAGTTTCTTCTACACCTATTATTGTGACACCTAATGCTGGTTTACCTCAGACTGATGATGAAGGTCATACATATTATGATATGAATGCAGATGAATTCGCATCAGAGATGAAAGAGATTGCCTCATTGAATGTGCATGTACTAGGAGGATGTTGTGGAACTACACCAGAATATCTCTCAAAAACAATAGAATTAGTGAAAGACCTGCCTATTGAACCACCTGTAAAGAAGAATATCTCTGTTGTGACTTCTTTCTCACAGGCTGTAGAAATAGGTCCTAAACCAGTTATTATTGGGGAACGTATTAACCCAACTGGTAAGAAGAAATTCAAACAGGCCTTACGTGATGGAGATATTAACTATATCTTATCTGAAGGTTTAAAACAGGAAGATGCAGGGGCACATATTCTAGATGTCAATGTAGGTCTACCAGAAATTGATGAACCTAAGATGATGGTAGAAGTCATGAAGAAGTTGCAGTCTGTCATTGCATTGCCATTACAGATTGATACATCAGATCCAATCGCCTTAGAAGCAGCCTTAAGACACTATAACGGTAAGGCTATGATTAACTCAGTTAATGGTAAACAGGAATCCATGGATGCTGTATTCCCATTAGTAAAGAAATATGGTGGTGTGGTTGTAGGACTTGCCTTAGATGAAGAAGGTATTCCAGATAATGCGACAGATCGTATTCGTATTGCGAAGAAGATCTATAAAGAAGCAAGTAAATATGGTATTGAACCTAAGGATATCGTAATCGATGGACTTGCTATGACTATTTCATCAGATCCTACTTCTGCCATTGCGACATTAGAAACATTACGTATTATTAGAGATGAATTACATGGACATTCTATTCTAGGTGTTTCTAATATCTCTTTTGGTCTTCCACAAAGACCAATCATTAATGCGAACTTCTTTACTATGGCAATGCAGTCAGGACTCAGCTGTGCAATCATCAATCCTTCATCAGAAGCAATGATGAAATCATATCGTGCCTATCTTGCCTTAAGTGGGCTTGATACAAACTTTACAGAATATATTAGCGCCTATGGTAATAGTGCACCAGCTCCTGTAAAGAGTGAAGCGGTTGATATGTCTTTATATGAAAGTATTAAGCGTGGTATGAGTGAAAATGCAGGTAAAGCCACTCAAAAACAGCTTGAAACTAAAGAAGGACTAGAAATTATTAATGAAGAATTGATTCCTGCCCTTGATGAGGTAGGGAAAGG
>ENA-OPCE01000226-OPCE01000226.1-human-gut-metagenome-genome-assembly--contig:-NODE-226-length-53316-cov-7.561537_pt1 | contig 53316 bp, 47 predicted proteins | sample MGYA00241247_ERZ501474 | MGnify/ENA primary metagenome ERZ501474 (study PRJEB25962, sample SAMEA2042572) | human gut metagenome | biome: human gut; feature: human-associated habitat; material: faeces... | reverse complement strand
CTGTCGCCCTTGAGGGCGTAGCACTCGGCGCCGCCCTTGCGCGCGCAGTTGAGCGCGCCGCCGCTGCCCTCGGGGTAGCGGTAGAACCAGCAGCGGACGTCCTGGCAGATGTTGCCGCCGATGGTGGCCTTGTTGCGCACCAGCGGGGACGCCACGGAGTGGGCCGCCTCGCGCAGCACGGCGGGGAGCTTGGCGGAGACCTCCACGTCCTTGAGCTTGGTGAGGGCGCCGATCTTCACGCTGTCCTCGCCCTCTATGTACTCAGCGCCTTCTATGCTCTTGAGGTTGACTATCTTGTCCGGATATACCGGCTGAATGCGGGTGCGCAGCTCCGTCATGAGGTCGGTGCCGCCGGCCATTGCGAGGTTATCCACCTTGCGGCCGTCCGCCAGCTCCCTCGAGGCCTCCTCGAAGGTCTTGGCATTCACATGCTTGAATTCCTGCATCTTCGCTCCTCCTTTAACCTTCTTTGAGGGCCTGCAGCACGTTCACCGGTGTCGCAGGGTACTTCATGTACGGCTTGCCGATGGCGTTGCCTATGGCCATAGCGATGGCGGCCGCGCCCGCGGAGCCCGAGATCTCACCGACGCCGATAGCCTTGAAGCGGGAGATGTTCGGCTGGCTCTCCTTGATGACCAGGTCGATGGGCGGGAATTCGTTGAAGGGACGCCACTTGTAGTCGATGAGGTTGTTGGTCATGATGCGGCCGGTGTAGTAGTCGTAGATGGTCTCCTCGAAGGTGCCGGTGTCCACCATGGCGGAGCCTATGGACGCCTGCAGCTGCATCTCGCAGGCCTTCGGGTCGATTATCTGGCCGACGTCGGTGCCGATGAGCTCGCGGAGCAGCTTGGCCTCGCCGGTCTCGACGTCGACTTCCATCTCGACGAAGTTGATGCACATGTTGGGCTGCGCGTAGTTGGCCTTCCAGCGGCCGAAGCCGGTGATGGAGGTGGAGTACGGGATGATGGCGGCCCAGGGGAGCTTGTTGTCGGGCTTGTTGCTGACCCAGACAAAGCCGTCGCAGGTCTCGATCTCGGTGGGAGAGCAGCGGAACACGGCGGCTGCCATGGCCTGCAGCTGACGCAGGGCGTCCTCGGCGGCGCGGGTGGCGGCGGTGCCGGAGGTAAGGGTGCCGCGGCTGCCGCAGAGGCCGAACTCGACCGGGTTGTCGACGGTGCCGGTGTTGGTGACGGTGACGGACTCAAAGGGCACGTTCAGCACCTCGGCGACCATCTTGGCGCAGGCCGCCCTCTGGCCCTGGCCGGACTCGACGAGGGACTGGTTGAGGATGACGGAGCCGTTGGTGTGCAGGCGGACGATGGCCTCGGAGTTGTCCTCGCCGACGTCGCCGTTGCCGTGGATGGAGACGCCGACGCCGATACGCTTGGAGCCGTTGACGGCGGTGGGCTTGTACCAGCCCTTGAACTTCTCCTTCCAGCCGAACTTCTCGGCGGCCTCGAGGATGGCCTGGCGGTAATCCACCTCGTGGCAGGTCCACCAGTTGCAGTCACGCCACATGTAGCGGTCGCCCGCGTGGACGAAGTTGTCGTGGAAGAACTGCACGGGGTCTATGTTCATGTCGGCCAGCATGTGGTCGATGACGGGCATCATGGCGCTCTTGAGCTCCTGGCCGCCGAAGCCGCGGACGGTGCCGCAGGAGATGGTGTTGGTAGCGTACATGCAGGTGTCGATGTCCCAGTTCTGGCACTTGGCGAGCGCGACCTGCATCTCGCCGAGGCCGACGGCGGTGATGCAGTAGCCGGCGTCGTCGGTGTAGCCGGGCATGACGTACCAGTGGCCCTTGACGGAGGTCATTATGCCGTCCTTGATGGAGAAGCGCGCGGTGAAGCGGGAGCCGAGGCGCATCTCGTGGATGGTGAGCTGGTCCTCCTTGTTCATGCGGAAGCGGACGGGGTGGCCGGTCAGGCGGGAGAGCAGCGCCGTGTAGAGGCACATCAGCGTCATCTCCTGCTTGTTGCCGTAGGAGCCGCCGACGTTGAACACGCGGCTCTCGATGACGGAGTCGGCGGGCATACGGCCGACATCGGGCGGCATCTTGGGCACGCGGTCGGACTGAGCGGTGGCCCACATGAGATACTTGTTGTTGATGTCGTCGTAGTACATTATCATCTCGGGCGGCTCGGGGGCGAGCGGCGCGGGGTTGGTCTCGAAGTAGCCGGTGCCCTCGTAGACGTAGTCGGCCTCCTCGCAGGCCTTGTCGCAGTCGCCGCGCTCGACGGCGAAGAGCATCTTCTCGTCGCCGAAGCCGAGGTCCTTCTCGTAGCGGTTGTTCTCAAAGAAGCCGGGATAGAGCTGGGCGGCGCCGTCGGCCTTGGCCTGCTCGATGTCGAACACGGCGGGCAGGACCTCGTAGTCGACCTTGATGAGGCGGATGGCCTCCTCGCAGAGCTCCTCGGACTCGGCGGCGACGAGGGCGACGCAGTCGCCGACGTAGCGCAGGTGCTGGTCGCAGACCTTCTTGACCGGGGGCAGGCCCTGCAGGAACTCCTTGGAGAACTCGGGCTGGTTCTTGTAGGTGACGACGGCGTAGACGCCGGGCAGGGCCTCGGCCTTCGACGTGTCGATGTCCTTTATCATGGCATGCGCATAGGGGCTGGGCATCAGCTTGGCGTGCAGCATGTCCTTCATCTTGAAGTCGTCAAGGTATATGCACTTGCCGGTGACTATCTCGCGGGCATCCTTCCTGGGGCGGTACTTACCGATATGACGGTATTCGGGCTTTTTCGGAGTGCTCATTCCTCTACCCCCTTCTTAGACAGTTTTTCGAGAGCGTCCAGCACATGGTAGTGGCTGATGCAGCGGCAGTAGTTGCCGGAGAGCGCCTCCGCGATCTCCTCGCGGGTGGGGTGCGGGTTGTGGTTGAAGAGCGCGCGGGAGGTCATGATGATGCCCGGCGTGCAGTAACCGCACTGGAAGGCGTACTCGTCGATAAAGGCCTGCTGGATGGGGTCCAGCTCGTTCGTCACGGGATCCTGAAGTCCCTCGATGGTGGTTATCTCCGCCCCGTCGCACTCGACCGTCAGCGTGATGCAGGAGGCCACGGCGTCGCCGTTCATGATGACCGTGCAGCAGCCGCAGGCGCCCTCGGAGCAGGACTCCTTCGTCCCGGTGAGGTCGAGCCTGTTGCGGAGAGTCTGACAGAGCGTCTCGCTCGTCGGAATCTGACCGAATTCATGACCAATGGCAAAGACATATTTCCTGCCGTTTATGGTCATAGAAACAGTGTTGTTGTCTCCCATGCTTTTTTGTCCTTTCTCAAAAATGTGTGCAGCTTTCCTGCCTTTGAGTCGTTAAAATTGTAACATACTGCTTTATTGCCAGCAAGGCTGTGGATGTAGCCCATGCTACACCGGCGCAGAAAAATTTTTCCGCCGTTCTTGACATTTGTGGGCGCTGCGGTTAAATAGTAGTGGGCAAAAAGACGCCCTGCGGAGGTCGGACCAGGCTTGAAAAATTGTGAATCTTTGGCAAAAGCTATACGTGAAAGGCTCGCCGACGAGGGCTCGCGCGTCCTCTTTGCGGGGCGGCTCTCGGGCTCGGAGCTGGAGCTGGGCCGGGCGGTGGGCGAGTATTTCCGCACCGCGCCCGCCGCGGCGAGGGCGGACTCGCCGGAGCTCTTTTCGCTGGTGGAAAAGGCCGAAAGAGCGGGTATTTCGGGGGAAGTCCGCGACTTTTACCGGGGTCTCGGCGGCGTGCCGGAGCCCTTCACGGACATCTGGGCCTGCGGCTTTGCGCGGGACATCCTCCGCCTCGGGCCGGACGAGCTCTTTGTCGACGGCGGGGCCGAGGACCTCTTCTCCTCCCACCGCTTCGCGCGGCTGACACGTGGTAAATACAGGGGCATAATCGCCTTTGAGCCCTCCCCCGCCAACTACCGCGTCTGCCTGGCGAACAGCGCGCTCTTCGACTCCCGGCTCAGCCTGCGCCGCGAGGCGCTCAGCTCGCGCTGCGGCGGGCTGCGGTTCACCGAGCGCGGCCCGGATTCGAGGTCAGACCAGGACGGCGAGCTCACTGTGGAGGCCGTGACGCTGGACGCCGCGCTCGCCGGCGCGGAGCCGAGCCTCATAAAGCTGCACCTCGAGGGCGGGGAGCTGGACGCCGTGGAGGGCGCGGCGGAGACGATACGCCGCTGCGCGCCGCGCCTCGCCGTCTGCCTGCACCGGGACGAGGACGCGCTGCGCATCCCGGCGCGGCTGCTGGAGCTCCGGCCGGACTACCGCTTCTGGCTGCGGCACTACTCGAGCAGCGCGACGGAGACGGTGCTCTACGCCGTCGCCGGGGCATAAAAAAAACGACCCCGGGCGGGGTCGTTTGCAGGCGTATTCGGTTTACACGCGGCCTACGAGCTTGATGAGGGCGAGCTCCGGGTTGAACTTGACGCGCGCGAGCTCCTCCTCGCTCATGCTGGGCGAGTAGATGGTCATCCACTCCTTCCAGGCGCGCTCGGTGCACTTGAGCTGCTCGCAGAGCCGGACGTCTATGCCCTCGCTCTCGAACCAGTGCTTCCACTCGTCGGCGTACCAGAACACGGGGTTCTGGTTGCCGTCGTCGCCCCGGGCGCAGTCCTCGTCGCGGCCCAGGAGGACGAAGCCGACCTCGGCCCCCTCGCGCAGCAGCGGGCGGAGCTTCTCCTCAAAGAAGCCGGCCTCCATGCCGAAGTTGTGGTAGGCGTTGACGCAGACCAGCGCGTCGAAGGCGCCGTGAGGCAGCGGCAGCGCCGCGGCGTCGGCCTGAATGGGGAACACCTCGTTCTCCAGCCCCTGGTCGCGGAGCATGTTGCAGGTCTCGGAGGCGTATTCGTTCTTGTCCACGGCGTAGACGCGCACGCCGTATTCCCTCGCCAGGAACACCGAGGAGAGCGCCCGGCCGCAGCCGAGGTCGAGCACCAGCATCCCGGGCTCCAGGTGCATACTGTCGGTCAGCTCCTCCGTGAGGTAGAGCGCGTTGGGCCCGGCCATGCACTTGCGGGCGAGGCGTTTGTCGTATTTCTGTGAGCGTTCCAGCATAAGCCACACTCCCGGTCAAATAGAGTGTTTATATTTTATCAATTTTTCCCGCCGAGTTCAACTCCCGGAGTGTAGTCTGGGCAACAATGGAGGTAAAAGCATATGGACAGGATCGAGCTCAAGGTGGACCCCGCGGTCGGGGCCGCGGAGGCTGTGGACGAGCTGTGCTCCCGCGTCCCGGAGCTCCGGGCGCAGTGGGAGGCGGCGCTGGAGGCCGCGTCCGCCGAGGAACTGGAGGCGCTGGAGCTGCCCTGCCTGGCGCTGAGCGCCAGGCCCTCTAAGAACTTTCAGGTCATCGGCATGCTCTACAAGGTGGTCTGCGCCTTCCTGAAGGAGCACGAGTACCCGCGCCGGGTCGTCATCGGCTGCCTGAGCGAGGCCGACGCGACGATGTACCGCCAGATATACAACTTCTACATCCCGAACACCAAGGCCGAGCGCATGAACAACGGAGATTGGGACTGAAGCGTCCTCAATCTCCGCCGGAGTATTCAAAGCCCGCGCACTCGTCCGTGTGCTCGACTACGGTCTCCCCGCCGCGCATGAGGCGCAGGCGCAGCCGCGTGCCGACGCTCTCGTGCACGGTGCGGCCCATGCTGCCCCTCACGGGCGCGCGCAGAGGCCGGGCGCCGGAGCCGAGCAGCTGCGCCGTCAGCAGCCAGCGGCCCTGGCTCACCACCGCCCCGCCGCCGGACCAGTGCTCCACCCTCGCGCCGCGGTAGGTGGCGAGGCGGTACTCGTGCCCCCCGTGCACCAGGGCGCAGATGCAGCCCGTGAAGCCGCCGAGCGGCAGGGGTATCGTCGCGGCGGAGAGCATGAAGCCGCTGTGGCCGCCCCAGGCGCACTGCGCCCAGAGATAGGCGCGCGGGAAGGAGCGGCCCCGGTCGGTCTCGATGTAGCCCGTGCCGCCGGTGAAGTCCAGCGTCCGGCCGTTTATGCTCAGCGCGCCCTCGAGCGAATGCGTCATGCTGATGACCCCGTGGCTGCACTCCATCCCCGGCAGGAAGCGGAAGGGCCCCATGATGTCCGACACGAGGCGCGTGAAGGCCCCGAAGCCCACCGCGCCGCGCAGCCGGAGGCCCGGGGCGTCCGCGCTCACGCGCAGGCCCTTCTCCGTGAAGATGTTCGCCCCCGCGCGGATGCGCAGCCGTTCCGCCGAGGCGCCGAACTCCGCCTCAGGGTACTCCAGCCACCAGGAGCCCTCCCGCGTGATGACCTGCAGCGAGGCGCTGCGCCGGGCCGCCGCGTCCTGGTGCAGCGCGGGGATGAGGGCCAGCGCCTCCCCGCCGCGGGTCTGCAGCTTGAAGTACCAGCCCTCGAAGTACGCGCCCCGGCCGGGGGCGTGGAAGAACCGCTCCATGCCTCAGAGGAACTCCCGGATGTCGATGGCGAGCTGCTCTTCGAGGTTGATGAGCCGCTTTGCGATGTCCTTGGAGACCTCGTCCGCGGCGGTGTACTCGTTGAGGTAGCGGTTGAGGGACTTCACGCCCATGTTGCAGCCGTCGGTCATGAGGTCGGCCACGGTCTTGTCCGAGTCGTCCAGGCCCATCTTGACGCCGACCTTCATCCAGGACATGCCCTTGGCGACCGGGTTCGGCTCCTTGCCCTCGTCGTGGTACTCTCCCAGCAGGCCGTTTATCTCGCCCTTGAGCTTCTCGTGCTCGGCCTTGCAGGTGATGAGGCGCTGCCTGAGCTTTTCGCTGTGCACGCGGTCGAGCACGTCGTCTATGGAGGCGACGCCCATCTTGACCCCCGCGTCGCACTCGCGCAGCAGCTTTATGGTGTCCTGTTCGATCATAAAAAGTTCAGCTCCCTTGATAAGATGAACTTAGTCTGAGCCCCCGGGCGGGATTTATGCGGAAAAACCTTACACAAGGCGCAAAAAGGCCCTGAAACCTCGGTTTCAGGGCCTTTGCGTTTCGTTTCAAAGCTGCAGGGCGTCCCAGTCGGGCTCCGGGAGTTTGCGCGTCCACTGCTCGGCGCCGTTCGACATACGGTAGGCGTGGCTGTTCGTGGCCTCCTGCATGTGGGCGTAGTACCAGGCGTCCGCCGGGTTGTCGGGCCAGGTGTTCATCTCGCGCTCCGGCAGCAGGCCGGTGCCGACCGGCGCGCGGCCCAGGGTGCGGTTTATTATGGCGCTGGCCTCGGCGCGGGTGATGCCCGCCTCGGGCCTGAATATGCCGCCCTCGTAGCCGTTCACGAGGCCCAGCTCCGCCGCCGCGGCCACATAGCGGGCGTACCAGGCGCCCTCCGCCACGTCCTTGAAGCCGTTTTCGGCCTTGATGCCCTCGTACTCGAAGAAGCTCACCGCCAGCTTGGCGAACTCGGCGCGCGTGATGCCCGCGCCGGGGCGGAAGCTGCCGTCGGCGTAGCCGCTGAGTATGCCCATGCGGCTGAGCGTGGAGACGGCGTTATTGTACCAGCTGCCGGGCGCGACATCGGTGTAGCCGCTGCTCTCGCTCCGGTACTTGCCGCGCGCCTCGTCGGTCAGCAGGCGGAAGAAGATGGTCGCCGCCTCCGCGCGCGTGATGCCGTTCCCGGGCCGGATGGTGCCGTCCTCATAGCCTATCATGTAGGCGAAGTGGTCCTTCGTGTTCAGCGCCGCGGGCGGGGTGACGGGCGGCGTGACCGGCGGGGCAACAGGCGGCGTGACGCTGCTCTGCCCTTCCTCCCAGACCAGCACGAAGGGCGAGAAGCCGCCGGGCGTGACCTCAAAGCTCAGGCCGTTTTCCGTTTTCCGGACCGGCACGCTCTCCACCTTGGGCCAGTTGGCGATGACGTCGTCGGTGAGGAGCTGCACGCTCCGGTGCAGCCCGGCGAAGTGCAGCAGCGTGAAGGAGGTGTGCTCGTCCGTGCCCTCGGGATAGCCCCAGTGCACCGTCACCGGGCCGCTGGCCGTGACCCAGGCGTTGCCGTCGTCGGCGTCCACGAGGTCGAGATACCGCGCCTCGTATTTCACGGCGCCGCCCATGATGCGTTCCACCCGGGCCCTGAGCGCCTCGAGGGAGCCGCTGCCGTCATAGAGCCCGTCGAAGAGCAGGCCCACGCCGGTGCCGCTCGCGGGGACATCGGTGTCGTTTAGCATGTAGATCGTGCCCGCCGGGGCCGTGACGGCGGCCTCGCCCGCGGGGAGGGGCTCGCTCAGCGCGGCGCTGACGCCGTAGACCGGGTTGCCGCTCATGTTCTCCACGACGTACCGGACCTCCAGGCTGCCGCTCTTTGTCCGCACGGTGTAGATGCCGCCGCCCAGCTCCGCCGTGACGGCGCCCGCGCCGCCGCGGTAGATGTCCAGCTTGAACTCCATGCTCAGTCCGCCGAGCCCGCCGGGGTCAAAGCTGTCGCTGATGTGCACCTGGCCGAGGTCGTCCGTGACCTGCACGCGCACCGGGTCCTGGTCCGGCGCGGGGCGGATGTAATAGAGCGGGCTGCCCTCGGCGTCGCCGCCCGCGAGCTCCAGCGTCCAGCTGCGGCCGCCCTCGCCCCTGAGCGTCAGGCCGTCGGCGCTGCGGCCGCCGGGGAGAGTGACATAGAAGAGCGGCTCGGGCAGGGAGCTGCTCTCCACGGGCTCGTCCCCGCCGCCGACCACGGCCTCATAGCCCTTGTCGCCGCCCATGTAGATGGTGATGTCCGCGGGGGCCAGCTCTATCTCGCCGTCGAGGCGCTTGACGCTCACGGAGGCGGTCGAGCTCAGGCAAAAGACGCTCGCCGTGTTCTCGAGCGTGCCGCTCCAGCCCTCCGCGGGCCGCGCGAACTCGCGATAGCAGTAGAGCACCGCGCGCCCGTCCGGGCCTATCGTGCCCGTGCCGTCGCCGCCGATGAACACAGCGCCCGGGTCGTCCACGGTGAACACCGCGCCCGGCGTGCCGGTGACGGCGAGCTCATAGAGCAGCACGGCGCCGGTCTGCTCCGCCCTGAGCAGCACCTCCGCGCTGCCGCCGGTGGTGGTGACCTCGTCGGGGCGCACGCCCTCCGGGAGCGTCACGCCCTCGGGCAGGACGGAGAGCACGGTCTTTTCAAGGCTGCTCACCGTGTGGACCTTCACCGCGGCCCCGGCGCTCTCGGTCCGGCTGCCGACCGTGACTGTTGCGCTGTTCGTGAGCTCCAGACCGGAGCGGTCCCCGGGGAGGCCGGTATAGGTCCGCGTGAAGTAGAGCTCCGCCGAGGCGGGCGCGGCCTGCGTGCCCGCTTTCGCCCAGGTCACGGTGACGGAGCCGTCGGGATTCTCACTGACGCTGAAGCCCTCGCCGGAATACCCGGCATAGGCCGCGCCGGGGTCGGTGACGAGCGCGCTGTCGCCGTTCACGGCGGTGACGATGACGCGGTAGAGCAGCGTGACCTCATCCGCCTGCGGGCAGACCGTCACGGAGAGGCGGTCGGCGTCTGCCGGGGTGTACTCGGGCGCGGCGCCGCCCTTCCAGACGGCGTCCAGCTCGGATGCGGTCTTTATGACGGCCTGCTTTTCAATGGAGGTGCAGGCCTCGGCCGTGGGCACGCTCACGCCGTCGCTCGCGGAGAACTCGCCGAGCGTGACCGTGGCGGTGTTGTCGATGCTGCCGCCGATGTCGTCGGCGGTGACGGTATAGCGGTAGGTCAGCACGGCCTCACCGCCGGGGGCGAGCACGTCGATGACGTAGCCCTGCGCGCCCATGTGTCCGCTCGCGCCGCTTATCGTGACGTCGGCCGGGAGCCTGGCGTCGCTGACGACGGCGGGCCGCCGCTGTTTTTGACCGTCACGGTGTACTCGAGCACGTCGTTGACGCTGACCTTCTCCTCCGCGCCGAGCGGCCGGGGCCCGTCGGCGTCCACCAGATACACGGCCTTGTCTATGCCGAGCACCGGCGCCCCGGCGCGCCAGACGGCGTAGAGCGTGGTGTCGGAGTATATGCTGAAGCTCCGCGCCCCGGCCGCGGTGAACTCCGCCTCAGCGGCGGCGCTGCTCCTCGCCCAGCCGAGGAACTCATAGCCCGGGCGGCTCGGCACGGGGTCGAACAGGACGTCCACGCTGCCGCCGCTCTCGTGCGTGGCGTTGTCCTCCGGGATGTAGCCCGTGCCGCCGTTGGCGTCGTAGCGCACCGTGTAGTGCGGCGTGAGGTAGAGCGTGACCATGGCGAGGTTGTAGCCCTCGCCCTTGTACTCATAGTTCAGTCCGCCGTCCGGGCCCAGCCCGGGCTCGTACCGGAGCGAGAAGCTGTAAGTCCGCTCCGCGCCGCGGAACACGCCGTAGTTTCCGGCCCACTCTATCTGCTGCGCGCCGTAGGCGGTCTTGAGGTAGCTCTCTATCTCGGCCTGCACCTGCTGGGCCGTGTGCGGCGCCTCCGAGGAGAGCGTGGCGATGAAGCTGCCGCCGTAGCTGTCGTTGAGCTCCACGAGATAGAGCGGGGGCGGCACGATTATGACGCCGTCGAGGTGGTTCGGGTAAGCGCCCAGCAGATCGCCCTTGAGGACGTAGCCCTGAAAGAGCTTGCCGAAGGAGTCGGAGGTGAAATACTCCCGGCTCTCGGCGTCCATGCACTGCACCACGCCGCTCCACCACTCGGCGTTATTCTCCATGCCCAGGCCGCAGGTGACGGCGGAGATGACCTTGCGGCTCTCCCAGTCCGCGGCGCCCGCGGGGTAGCGCTCCAGCAGCGCGTCTATGTCGACGCTCGCCATGCGGAAGGGCACGTCGTTGCCGCTCGGGCCGTAGAACTCCGGGCCCTTGCCGGGGCTCTCCGGGTGTAGAGGGAGGTTGCTGTCGTAGAGGTAGTAGAAGGCGAACTCGCTCACCCCGTAGCCGCCCCCCGCGGCCAGCGCCCCGGCGGGCAGAAGCCCCAGCACGAGGGCTATCAGGCATAATATGCTAATCAGTCTCTTTAGTTTGTCTCCCATGATTACCTCCATATGAGGGGACGATAATCAACACAGCGTCCCCTGTCTGATGTATATCCATATCATATCACAGGAGTTAGGAGAACACAACAAAAATAATAATGAGTTTTATTTTTATAATTATTCAGACAATATTTCCCTTTAAGCCGCCCGGGCATTGAAATACTGTGCCCGCGCCCCATTCCCCCGCCGCGCCGCCCGGTATTTTATTCGCTCATGGCCCTGTCTCCGCTCCCGCCGGGACATGTAGAGCTCTGCGCCGCCGCCGGGCTCATATAAAAAAACAGCCCCGTTGACCGTGGGTCAACGGGGCTGTCTGTTGTTTCAGAGGTTTACCATTCTACATATTGCTCACAGAACCGCATGAGCATCGCGGCCGTCTGGGCTCTGGTGGCCTCTCCGCGGGGAGCGAGCGCAGACTCGCTTATGCCGGTGATGACCCCGGCGCCGCAGGCCCACTGCATCGCGGAGACCGCGTACTCGGCCACGTCGGCGGCGTCCGAGTAGGACAGGATGTTGGTGTCCTCGCCGACGGACACGTCGTCGCCCCTGGCCTGGGCGCAGCGGTAGAGGATGGACGCCAGCTGCTCGCGGGTGATGTTGTCATCCGGCCCGAACAGGCCGCCGCCGTAGCCGTCCACGATGCCCTGGGACGCCGCCCAGGTCACTGCGTCGGTATACCACGCGCCGTCCGCCAGGTCGGAAAAGCTGCCGCTGCCGGTGACGGCGGGACGGCCCTCCATGTTGTAGAGGATCTGGCAGAGCTGCGCCCTGGAGAGGGCGGCATTGGGGCCGAAGGTGTCCTCGCTGAACCCGCTCATGAGGTCGTGGCGGTAGACATAGGCCACGGCGTACTCATACCACGCGCCCGCCGCAAGGTCGGTGAAGGGCAGGGCGTGGCTCTTGCCGTCGAGCACGAGGGCGTACTGTCCGGCGCTGCCGACGGGCAGGGACGCATAGCCGTTCCTGTCCACCAGGGAGGAGGCCGTATAGACCAGCTTCCCGGCGGCCTCGTCGTAGTGGTAGAGGTTGGCCCACATGCCGGCGTTTTTCGCGCCCACGGGGGCGGTCAGGGTCATGGTGAAACCGAACTCGCCGTCGTTCTTGACGGTGAGCTGCACCGTGCCCGCCTCGCCGGCGACGGAGTTGACGGCCTCCGCGGGGATGGTCCCGGTGTCCATGTCCACGCTCAGGTCAAGGTCGGTGAGGTCTGCGCCCGCGGGGATATCCTTCCCGTTCACCGTCCAGGTGACGCCGCCCGGCACCTTGACCTCCAGCGTCGCATTCTTGCCGGACAGCTCCTCAAACACTTCCCTGTCCAGCTCGGTCTTGCCCGTGGTGAGGTCGACGTTCACGGTTTCCCCGCCCTGGGCGCTCTCTATCTTGTCGACAGCCTGCTGGCTGGCATCCTTGCCGGGGGTAGTCGGGACGGCGGGGATGATCGGAGTTGCCGGGTCGCTCGGAGTGGTGGGCTCGCTCGGAGTGGTGGGCTGCTCGGGGTCTTCGCCCTGCCAGTCCTTCAGGGTGACCTCCTTGGCCGCGCCGGTGAAAGTATAGTTGTTTTCATCATATACGGGCTTCGCGCCGCTGGGCGCTATGACGGCGTAGGTAACAGAGTAACCACCATACGACTCAACGACCACAGCCTGCAGCTCATAGCCCTCCGGCAGATAGCCCGCCGGCAAGTTGATGATCTCACTCGCTTCCACGATGTCATAACCAAAGCCCACAATGGCGGCGTTTTCGCCTTTTCCTGTGACCGTGCCGCCTGTCATGGTCAAACCGTAAGTATCAACACCCCAGCCGGTACCTGTGCCGGTGCCGGTGCCGGAGACCGTGCCGCCATTGACAGTAATGCATTCGAAAGAAACAATGCCGTCAGTACCTGTACCAAAAACCGTGCCGCCGTTCACTATAATACTGCTTTCGCAACAGATACCAATGTACGTTGAGCTGGTGCCGCTAACTATTCCGCCGCTGTTTACGATCAGGTCGTCAGACACATCGATGCCTTCTTCTTCACCGCTGTTGCCGCTGACGGAGCCGCTGTTTACGATCAGGTCGCCAGACACATCGATGCCTTCTCCTTCACTGCTGCTGCCGGTGACGGAGCCGCTGTTTACCGTCAGGTTTCGGTATACACGTATTCCTGCTGCATTGCCTCCCTTAGCTTCCAGGCTGCCGGTACCGCTGATGGTAAGATCGCCGTCAATGTAAACGCTGGCTTCAAGCTGGTCGCTTTCGACCGTAGAAGTGCCCGTCAATTCAATGTTCAGGTCGCCATTGGCATAGATGCCGTAGGTTTTTCCAGAGACTTCATATCCGTTCGTGATTTTCGCATCGGTCAGCGTCAGGGTGTTGGAGGCTGCGTTGTAAGACGCGGTGCCGCCTTCGCCGCATTCGACTTCACCATTTTCGTCAACCGACATATTCTTGCCGTCTATCCACAGCTGTTTCATTGGCTTGTAGGTCGATTCGGTGACGTCGCCGTTCTCCACCCTGAGCTCCGTTGTATCATTGTTCGGTGTGTATTCTATGTCGTCCACCATGATCGTGACCGAGCTCAAGAGATTAATGATGTTGCCCGGAGTTTCAGACGAGACTATGACCTTGGCCTGCTTGCTGATGGTGACAGCCTTATCCTTGTAGGTGTATAGACCGTAGCCGTTTTTGCCATTGGCGCGGGCAGTGACGGTGCCGCCGGTTATCGTGAGGTAGTCCATGTAGATGCCGTAGCAATTTTCGCCGTTGCCGGTGCTGGTGACCTCGCCGTCTTCTACGGCCAGGCTGCCATTATCCTCTATATAGATGCCGCTGCTGTAATAACCTTCGCCGCTGCTGGTGACGGTGCCGCCCTCTACGGTCATACTGCCGCCATTTATGTGGATGCCGTGGCTGTCTTCACCGGTGCCTTTGCCGGTGACGCTGCCGCCGCTTACTGTAAAGTTGCCATCTGTTGATTTTACATAGATGCCATAGATGAAATAGCTGTCTTCACCGGTGCCGGTGCCGGTGAGGGTGCCGCTTTCGACTGTAATGCTGTTTTCGACACAAACGCCCTGAAGACCGCTGCCGGCAACACTGCCGCCGTTCACTGTCAGGGTGGAGGCATGGACACCTTCCTGTGTTGAGCTGGTGCCACTAACTGTTCCACCGCTGTTTACCGTCAGGTTGCCATGCACATCGATGCCTGTATCATCTGTGTGGTTGCCGATGACGGTGCCGACGTTTACCGTCAGGTTTCCGCTCACATCGATACCTGCTTCATCATCGCCCGTGGTGGTCAGACTGCCGGTGCCGGTGATGGTCAGATCGCCGTCCATGTTGACGCCGGCGTCAAGCTTGTCGCTTCCGGCCGTGGAAGTGCCCTCCAACACGATGTTCAGGTCACCATCGGCATAGATGCCGTAGGCTCCGCCATAGACCGTGTGGCCCTCCGTGATTATAGCGTCGCGCAGCGTCAGGGTGTTCGAGTCTTTGTCGTAAGACGCGTAGCCGCCGTCTTCGCCGCACTCTACTGTATAAGGGTCGTTCAGCATATTCACGCCGTTCACCCACAGCTCTGTCAGTCCTGACTCTCCCTCGCCGCCGGAGGCCATGGCGCCGGCGGGCAGCAGGCTCATGAGCAGCACAAGAGCCAGCAGCAGTCCTATTACTCGTTTTTTCATACGTTCCCCTCCAGTATCAGTTCATCTGCATCGTGTCCAGCAGCTCGTTGATGGACGCCCGTACGCAGCAGCTTCCGCTTTCCCACACGACTTCGCCGTCCGCCAGTCTGGCCGACGCAAACAGCTCCGGCGACGACAGCCGTCCGAATCGGATGGCGCGTAATCTGTGGCTCATGTTGATGAGCGCTTCACTGCCGTTTGCAAAACGCAGCTTGAGCTGATAGTCCGGCAATACCTGCAGCGTCACCCCGGTCATATCCATTGCGTGACCTCCTTTGCGCATAAAAATAACAGCATTGGGTTCCTGCTTACAGCATACAGGAACCCAATGCTGCGCACATCCCCCGAACGGGGGATTTGGGGGGATCATTTCAGCAGATCCACCAGCTTGCTCCGCCGGTCGATGTTCGCCTTGTTGAAAATACTGCGGATATGGCTCTTCACCGTCTCCTCGGAGATAAAGAGCCTCTGCGCGATCTCCTTGTTGCGCAAGCCCTCCGCCGCCAGCGCGGCCACCTCGCGCTCCCGCTCGCTGAGCCCCGTCATCTGGTCCGGGTACTTCTCCAGCATGGCGAAGATGCGGCTCTCCTCCGCCTTGGTGTAGTGTATCTCCAGCGCCCTGATCTCCGCGATGGCGGTCTCGTGCTTTTTCCTTATGGAGGGCAGCAGGAACAGCGCGGCGAGGTATTTCCGGAAGCAGGCCAGAAACGTGTAGTTGTGGTCCGGCGCCGCCAGCGTCAGGGACTGGTCCAGCCACTCCGCCGCCTTCGGTATCGAGCCCATGGCCAGGTAGCACAGCGCCAGCCCCACGCACATGAAGTTGCGCGTCGAGAGCGAGATGAGCCGGCTGTCCAGCTGGAGCGAGGCCTCCACGCTCGCGATGGCGCGCTTGTACTCCTTTTTCAAAATGAGGTCTGTTATGCGGTTGGTCTTTACCATGAAGTTCGTGAACGTGAGGTCCCCCAGCACGTCCGCGGAGCCCCTGGCCCAGGCCGCCGAGCGGTCCGGCTCCATCATGAGGCCCAGGAGGTATGTACGCACCGTCTCCGCCATCTGCGTGTTCAGGGCGGTGTGCTGCAGGAAGGGGTAGGCCAGCGCCCTGGTCTCCAGGTACTCGATGGCCTTTTGCAGGGAGATCATGTCCGACTGGTAGATGGCGTTTATGCCCAGCAGCAGCGCCGCGCCGTAGGTGACCGTAGCGTTCTGCCATTGCTCGGACAGCATGGCCGCCCGGTGGGCGTAGATGTCCGACTCGTCGAAGCGGCCCTGGACGCTCAGAGCCTCGCCCATATACAGCTCATAGGCCCCGGCGCCGTGATCGCCGGTGAGCGGGTCATACACCTCGAGCATGTCCCGCAGCTCCTCCGCGGTCTCCATCATCCTGCCCGGCGTGCGGTAAAAGAGATACCACATCGACGTCGTGCCGAACATATACGGCTCCCGCCGGTTGAAGAGCTCGGACGGGGCGCTCATCAGCTTCGCGGCCTCGAGATAGCGCGCTTTCATGCGCGGGATGTCGGGAAACTCCCGGAAGGCGGAGAGGAGATACCACTCGCCCATGAGCTGGCTGTCCCCGAGCTTCTCCAATATCGCCCGGCTCTTCTCCAGCGCGGCCTCGAAGCCGGCAAAGTCCGCGCCGCCGAACAGCGCCAGGCACAGCCGCAGCATGGAGAGCGGATATCGCTCCAGCGTCTCCGGGGCGCACCTCTCCAACACGCTTCGCGCCAGGGCCGTATAGCTGACCGGGCCGAATTGCTCGCCCAGGAGCGCTATGAGCTCGCAGGAGAGCAGCCGCTCGTCATTGCCCGCCTTGAAAAAGCACTCCACGGCCTTTTTGTTGTTCCCCGTCCGGCGGTAGACCTCCCCGGCCATCTCATAGACCTGGCAGCGGAAATCCGGCGGCATGGTCTCCAGCATGCCCAGCAGGAAATGCCGCAGCAACTCATGCGGATAGCCGGCCCCGGCCCGCGGGTCGTAGTGCATGAGCGGCGTCCGGACCAGGAGGTTTTTCAAGGCCGTCTCCTGCCCGGGGGCTATCTCCGGCAGCTGCTCTGCACGGATGCAGTCGAATGCCGCCGCCCGCAGCAGCAGCTCCTGCTCCCGGCCGGAGACCTTCCTCCAGAAGAACTCGTAGAGCAGCCCGTCCATGTCCTGAAACTCCGGCAGCTTGTCCGGGCTCTCCTTCAGGTTTCTCAGATACAGGGCCACCGCGACGGCCCAGCCCTCCGTGTTGCGGTGGATGGCGTCCAGCTGATGCCTGTTCAGGACGAGGCCCAGCTGCTGAGCGTAGCGCAGGATGTCCCGTTTGCCGAGCAGGAAGTCCCGGGAGTTGAGGCTGGTCACGCCGGAGGAGCTCTCGAAAACAGCCCGCAGCTTTTTGAAGTTCTGCGAGATGAGCACGACGTGCAGCCCATCCTGGTTGCGGTCAGCCAGAGCCTGCAGAAGGGGCAGCGGCCAGTTGTCTCCGACCAGCTGAAAGTTGTCCAGGATGAGATAGCAGGGCTCAGATATCGAGAGCCGGGACAAGATGTCCGCAGCATCGCTCACATTGCTGCGGTTGAGAAAACCCAGCTCCCGCAGGGCATTCCCCGCAGAGGCATCCAGGCTGCCTATCTGACGGATGAACCAGTCCAGACTGGTGTCCTGCTGAAAGCTCACCGCGGTGAACCAGCGGACCTGTTCGGCAGGCAGCTTCTTCATCGCCCAGCGCACCGCCGTGCTCTTCCCGTAGCCGGCGGGAGCCTCGATCATGGTGAGGCCGCTCCGGTATATGCCTGAAAGTTTGCGCTGTATCTCATCCGAAAAGTATAACTGCTCCATGTGCGCATCCCCTCTTTTCTGCAACTATATATTATATGTAAAAAGCGCCGGGATGTCACTCCCCCAAAATGGGGTTTTGCAGGAAGCGCACAAAGCCGCCCCCGCCGAAGCAAAAGAAAAAAGCCTTGAAACTTTCGTTTCAAGGCTTTTTTACCTGGTGGAGATAAGCGGGATCGAACCGCTGACCTCTTGAATGCCATAGTCGCGTTTTGAAAATTTCCGAATATATGATCATACATAATAGACGCATTTGCAAAATACAATAGAATTTCTGTACATTTTGTGATAATAGGTATACCAGAATCAAACCTGGTTCTGGTACGCATTCTGGTACGTCCGGCCCTGCTTGCGGGCCGGGAGAAAGGAGAACAAATGAGAAAGCTGGTATCCTGCGAGTTCAATATAGACACAGCCTGCGTCGAGCTGCGATATGCCGACGGCGCGGTTCTCAGCATCTACACTCCCGGCGTAGAGGACAGTTTCGATACCACGCTGCCAATGCGCACCGAGATGGACTGGCTCATCTATAACGCGCCGCTTGAGTATGCGCAGATGGTGCTCGACGGAACTCTGGAGCAGTACCTGCGAGAAGCAGCAGGAACGCACGAATTGGATGTGAACTGAAGGTAAAGAAAGAAAAGGTCGCCGTGCGCGGCCTTTTCTTATTTGCATACTTTATATAAAGATGCAACATACTATCACGGCAGGTATATTCCCGTTCATGACATCTGCCCACATTTTCGCGTGGGCTTCTCGATCTTTGCGTATTCGTTCCATTCCCTTTCTTTTCGTTTCACGCGACGCATCAAACGCGAAATGCTCGATTATTACAAGCATATTGCCTACGATAGCATACATATCAGGAGAATAATATTTTTGCAAGCCTGCTAAAATTGTCTCCAGCTCATGCACCTCATTCTGCGCTTCGTCGTAGCTATATATAGTGCAATCGTTATCGTCTAAATACTCAAATAGGGCTGAGCGCTCATCCTTTTCGTGTTTCAACCAAGTCACCTCTTTACCCTGTGCCCTCACGGGCCTATACAATGGCTGTGAATGTACAAATTATACCACTGACTGTCTGCAAATACAAACTTACTCCACCGGTTCTCGCCGGTGGAGTTTTTGTTTTGGGGAAAAGACTACCCGCTGCGGGTAGGGCGGGGGCGCGAGAAAAGCTCTACAATGAAGACACGATCCGGGATATGCGAGGAGGTGGGTATGCTGAAAACTGTGCTTCTCATCATGCGGCGGGCGTCGTTGGCGCAGGGGCTCATGGCGAAAGTGCGCGATGCGCCGGGCATCCAGCTGTGCTATGAGCCGGACTATGCCAACGCCGACGTGGCCATCCGTGCCCATCTGGCCGCCGGGGCGCTGCTGGAGGTATCCGAGGACGGGGCACACGACATCGACTTCTGCCTGGCCCTGTGCGCATGGCTGCGTGAGGTCACGCCCCAATGCCGGCTGATGCTGATGTGCCCCGAGGGCCAGACGGAGGCCGTCCGCCGCGTTATTGAGGCGAAGCGTAAGGGCGAGATCGACGACTTTGTGTTCTATGACGTATCGCTGGACTATCTGGCCGCCAGCCTTCAATCGCTCTGATAAAAGGCCAAACAAAAAGGAGATGAAGAACATGAAAGCGAGAACAATGAGAAGATTTTAGGGCGTTTTGCTCTGCCTCGTGATGGTGCTGGGCCTGCTCCCTGCCGCGGCGCTGGCGGATGAAGGCCCTGAAATGGAGACTACGGAGCTTAACATCACCAAGACCGTTGCGCAGGCCGGAAATGTCGCGCCCGGTGCGGCGACATTCACCTTTGAACTTCTTCTGGGTGGGAGAGAAGACGAAGAGGGAAATCTCACATATGAGTCCCTCGGCACGGCCACGATCACCACCTATGGCGCGGGCACTACGCAGCACACACTGTCCTTCCAGACGCCGAAAGGCGCCGTAGATGGAGAAGAATGTACTGATGCGATCTGGTGTCACGTCTATCTGCGTGAAATACCGGGCGGCGACCCCAGCTGGGACTACTCCGACGCGCTGTATCATGTGAACCGCAGCACTAATAATGACGGTTCTTACAGTTACACCTTCAGCCTGTGCAGCGAATACAGCGAGGATGATCCTCAGCGCACGGCGGCCTTCACCAACACCTACACCTATAACTACATCCCCGACTGGTATTACGGCGCCACGATAACGGTGAAGAAGGAGGACACTGCCGGGGAGCCGCTTGCGGGCGCGGTTTTTGTACTGGAAAACAGCCGCGGCGACGCTGTTTACGAGGCTGTCTCCAATTCCCGGGGCGAGGCCAGCTTCACCGGCGTCGGCAGCGGCGAGTACACCCTGCTGGAAGAGAGCGCCCCGGAGGGCTATGTGAAGTCCGAGCAAAGCTATGAGCTTTCCGTCAGAGGCTCCGGCGTCACCATGGACGGCGAAGCCTACGTCCCCGTGACCTTTGTAAACCGCCGTGCCGCGCAGCTCAACCGCGAGGACCACTTCACCTTCCTCGTGGGCTACGACGGCGGCTCCTTCGGCCCGGAGCGGAACATGACGCGTGCCGAGGTGACGACTATGTTCGCCCGCCTGCTCACCGAGCAGATAGAGGCGGATAAGACCTATGCCAACAGCTTCAACGACGTGCCGGTAAGCCACTGGGCCGCAAACTACATCGGATACATGGAGCAGTTCGGCATCGTCACCGGCTACGCCGACGGGAGCTTCCGCCCCGACGCGCCCGTGACCCGCGCGGAGTTTGCCGCCATTGCCTCGCGCTTTGAAAAGCTGACGGAGGGCGCGAAGAGCTTTGCGGACGTTCCGCCGAACCATTGGGCGGCCAGTTACATCAACTTTGCGGCCACCCGCGGCTGGGTGAACGGCTACGCCGACGGCACTTTCAGGCCGGAAAACCCGATAACCCGCGCCGAGGTGGCTGCTGTGACCTGCCGCCTGCTGGAGCGCACGGCGGATCAGGACTATATCCGCAGCCATCCCGACGAACTGCGCACCTTCCATGACATGGCCGAGGGCCACTGGGCCTACTGGTACGTCATGGAGGCCGCCAACGGCCACGACTATACGAGGGCCGGAAGCGGCGAGACCTGGCTCCGGCTGCATCCGTGACAGGCGGCCCGGGCCAGCCGCTACTGCAAACTGATGAAAGGGGAAATGAACCATGGGACTTATCAAAGCCGCGTTCGGGGCAGCCGGCGGCGTGCTGGCCGACCAGTGGAAGGAATTCTTCTACTGCGAGGCCATACCCGCGGAAGTTCTGGCGCTGAAAGGAAAGAAAAAGGTCACGGGCCGCTCCAGCAATACCAAGGGCGATGACAACATCATCTCCAACGGCTCCGTCATCGCTGTGGCAGACGGCCAGTGCATGCTCATCGTGGAGCAGGGCAAGATCGTGGATATGTGCGCCGAGCCGGGCGAATACACCTACGACACGTCCACGGAGCCTAGCCTCTTTGCCGGCGACCTGGGCGAATCCATCAAGAGCGTTTTTCAGAACGTCGGCAAGCGTTTCACTTTCGGCGGCGAGGCGCCCAAGGACCAGCGCGTCTACTATTTCAACACCAAGGAGCTGACCGGCAACAAGTACGGCACGCCCAGCCCCGTCCCCTTCCGGGTGGTGGACCAGCGCGCGGGCATCGACATAGACATCGGCATCCGCTGCTTCGGTGAATACAGCATCCGGCTGAAAAACCCCATGCTGTTCTACACCAACGTCTGCGGCAACGTCAGCGAGGATTTCAGGACCGAGCAGATAGCGGGGCAGATGAAGACGGAGCTGCTGACCGCCCTCCAGCCCGCCTTTGCCAAGATATCCGAGATGGGCATCCGCTACTCCGCCCTGCCCGGCCACACCCTGGAGCTGGCAGAAGCCCTCAACGAGCAGCTCTCCTCCAGATGGCGCGACCTGCGCGGCATGGAGATAGTGTCCTTCGGCGTCTCCAGCGTCAAGGCCAACGAGGAAGACGAGCAGATGATAAAGGAGCTGCAGCGCAACGCGGCTTTCATGGACCCGACGAGGGCGGCGGCTCATCTGGTTGGCGCACAGGCCAGCGCCATGCAGTCCGCGGCGGCCAATCAGGGCGCGGGCCCGGCCATGGCCTTCATGGGCATGGGCATGGCAGGACAGATGGGCGGCATGAACGCGCAGAACCTCTATCAGATGGGCGCGCAGCAGCAGGCCCAGCAGCCTGCGCCTGCACCAGCTCCCGCTGCTCCCGCCGGCTGGACCTGTTCCTGCGGGCAGGGCGGCATCACGGGCAACTTCTGCCCCAACTGCGGCAGCAAAAAACCGGAACCAAAGCCGGCAGCAGAGAGCTGGCAGTGCGACTGCGGTGCGACGGCTACTGGAAAGTTCTGCCCAGAGTGCGGCAAGCCCAAGCCTGCCGCGGACGGCTGGACCTGTGCCTGCGGCGCGGTGAACAAGGGCAAGTTCTGCTCCGAGTGCGGGGCGAAAAAGCCCGCCGGTGTCCCCCAGTACAAGTGCGACAAGTGCGGCTGGGAGCCGTCTGACCCCACGCATCCGCCCAAGTTCTGCCCGGAATGCGGCGACCCCTTTGACGACGGAGACGTGCAGGGATGACCCGGGGAAGAAAAACCGCCGTATTTTCTGTTGTAGGTCTGTTCCTGCTTCTGGCGGCTGTGGGATATTGTTTCAGAGGTCATCAGGGAGGTGATGCACCCATACAGAAGAAATCTGCCGTGCCGCCCGGTACCTTGACCGGCGTCACATACAGCCACACCAGCGGCATGGTTGCCAGAGCGGATTTTGCCATCACGCTTTCGCCGGAGGCCATTCTGGAAACAAGCTATTATCCGGCCCTTGATCCGGATACGGCGGAGGACGAGGACTGGTATCATCCGTCCACCAAAGAGAATGTCCCCATCACCGCGGCTCAGTGGTCGGATGTGGAGCAGATCATTCTGGAGCTCTACCCGCTGATGGAGCCCATCCCGGAAAACCGGCGTGAGGTGAAGCTGCCACCGTGGATCGAAGTCATGGATGGCGGGGACTCCACCAGCCTGATCCTGACCTGGAGCACAGAAGACGGAACACGGAGCATCCGTTATAATCCGCCAAACGACAGCCGTATCCTTACGCTGATCGCTCTGCTGGAGGAGCTGGCCGACCCCATCGGGCGGGAGATCCCCGGATATGAAACGGGTGGTGGCAGGAAACTGAACAAAGGCATCTGAGGTTAAAGCGTATTATAAAAATATGAAACAGGAGGTATTGCAAAATGAAAGGTCAAAAGCTTCTGAAAGTTACGTCCATTCTCATGATCATCGGCGGCGTTATAGCAGCAATCGTAGGCGTGCTTGCAATTCTCGGCATCAGCGCCTTGGTGGCGCTGGCGGAGAGCGCGGAGGGGACCGGCCTGCTCTATGCAAGCTCCGCGATCATCATCGTCTCCTCCATCATCGAGTTCATAGCCGGAATAAAGGGCGTCGGCGCCTGCAGCGCGCCCCAGAAGGCGGCTGCCTGTGTCAAGTGGGGCATAGTCATAGGTATTTTGTACATTGCCTCCATGGTTATCGGACTTATAGGCGGCGGGCAGTTCAGCATTATCAATCTGGTACTCAATCTGCTGCTGCCGGGCCTGTATTCCTATGGCGCGGTGCAGATGAAAAATAACGTCAATGTTTGACAGGTTTTAGAAAGGAACGCGAGCCATGGGACTCTTTGGTAAGTTGTTTGAAAAAAAGGAGTGTTCCATCTGCGGCGGCGAGATTGGACTGCTCGGCAACCGCAAACTGGAGGACGGCAATATGTGCAAAAGCTGCGCCGCCAAGCTCTCGCCTTGGTTCAGCGACCGACGTCAGAGTACGGTGGATGAGATAAAGGAGCAGCTCGACTATCGCGAGGCAAACCGGGAGAAGGTCGCGTCATTCCGCATCACCCGGACTCTGGGCGAGCGCACCAAGGTGCTGCTGGACGAGGACGCGGGTCTCTTTATGGTCACCGCTGCCAAAAATCTCGAGGAGGCCAACCCGGATGTGCTGTCCTTTTCGGACGTGACCGGCTGCAAGCTGGACATCGACGAGAGCAGGACGGAGATAGAATACGAGGATAAGGATGGGGAGCGCAAGAGCTTCAACCCCAGGCGGTACGCCTATTCCTACGATTTCTACATCGTCATCAACGTAAACAACCCCTATTTCAACGAGATACGTTTTCAGCTCAACAGCGAGTCCGTGGACAACGGCGAGGAAACGCTGCTGGACGGGCCGGACGCCATGCGCAGGCCGCGGGGCGGCTTCGGCGGCATGAGGGGCGGCTCCCTTACCTCCAACGCGGAGGAAGTGCGCTCCAGCGTGGAATACCGACAGTATGAGGAGATGGGCCTCGAGATACGGGACGCGCTGCTCCGGGTGCGGCAGCAGGTACGGGATGAGGCGGCGGCGGCCGCGGCCCCGAAGGCGGCGGTGACCTGCCCCTTCTGCGGCGCGACCACCACGCCGGACGCCAGCGGCTGCTGCGAATTCTGCGGCGGCGCCGTCAACGGCTAGGACGCATCTCAGCCGAAAGAATGAGGAGGGTCGAAAATGAAACGAACAAGTAAACTGCTCTGCATATTGCTCGCGGCCTTGATGCTGCTCAGCCTCGCCGCCTGCGGCGGCGGTAAGCCGGCAGACCCCAATCTGCTGAAGGTCGGGAAGTATGAGCTGCTATACAAGGGCGCGTGCATAATGAAAGACTATGATGGGAACGACGCGCTTGTCCTGACGCTGGACTACACCAACAACACCGACGAAACCGACTGCTATCTCCTGTCCATCGTCGAGAGCGCCACGCAGAACGGCACGGAGCTGACGCTGGCCACGATCTTTACTGACGAGGACTCTTTCGATACCATCTGCGACGGCCAGTATACGGATGTCCTGCCCGGCGAGACTCTGGAGATCAAAAGCGCCTTTGTACTTACTGATACGACCAGCAAGGTTGAGATAAAGTTTGAGGAGCTGTTTGGCAGCAAGAGCGCCAGCATCACCGTCGATCCGTCCACGCTCAGCCAGGAATCGGCCGGAAGCGGCGCCAGCGGCACCAAGCTGCCCGGCGGTAACGGCGACCCCCTGCCCACGCAGCCTGACGGGACCGGCGACGCACTGCTCGACTGGTGGAACGGCGACTGGTACGGCTGGTGGATAATGACCGGCTGCTGGGGCTACTACGAGGACATGGAAGGCCAGTGGTGGGACGTCTGCGGCACCATCGACATAGGCGAGGACTATATGGGCACCGTCACCCTCTGGGACGAGGACTACACGGAAGCGGAGCCCATGGTCTCCGCCGCGGTCAGCCTGAACGAGGCCGGGACGAGTGAGCTCGGCACCGTGATGTCTGAGGGCGGCTGGTTCACGGATATCCCGCTTGAGCACGCGGACTGGATAGTCGATCCGGGCCTGCTTGATTATGAGGACATGATCCGCATAAGCGGCTTCTATGAAAACGGCGACGATGAGTTCACTTACGACATCTACCTGCGTCCCTGGGGTACATATTGGGACGATGTGGCCGAAGAGGACCTGCCTTACTACTATTACGACTGGTATCTGCCGATGATCGAGGCGGGCGAGGCCATGCCGGACGCCATCGGTGAAGGCGCTCCTTCGGGCGGCGGCAGCGGCGGAGGCACGGGCGCTCAGACGGGCGACATACCCGGCGGGGACGGCATAGTGACCGACGAGCAGGTGCAGAAGGGCTATGTCTATATGAGCGAGGTCGCCAAAGACATCTTCAACACCACCTATGAGGAGCTTGCAGCCTACTTCGGCGTGGATGGACAGTTTGACAAGGAAGAGTACAGCGATGTCTATGAGGCCAACATGCGCTTCTACAAATGGATATCGTCGGAGAACCCGCACAACTTCATCTATGTCAACTTCGTTGAGGAGGAGCCGGGCGTTTATGAGATAAGCGCCTACAACACCAGCGGTTTCTCCGGCAGTGAGGCCGTCGAAAAGTACCTGGACGAGGTGAAGGCGGAAGCCGCCGAGGCTGACAGGGCGGCCGCGGCAAACGCCGTCATGAAGGAAATCACCCTGGAGGTCCTGCAGTTTGCCAAGGATGACGTAAAGGTGAAGATCACCACAAGCATACCGGAGAGCGGCTGGTCTACAACCAAAGACTCCCTGGTGGAAAACGAGGACCCTGATGCCTTCGGCGCCGGTGAAATACTGTTTAAGGTCAGAAGCGCCGTGGCGGATTTCGATTCCAGCAAGGATTCCTTCAAGAACTATCAGGAGATAGAGGACAGGGTCATCGGGGGCATCACCTTCCATGGCCGCACCTATGAGTACATAGGCTACGATTGGATAGAGTACGTGGCGCAGATAGACGACACCCGCGCGCTCTCCATTGGGCTGATCGATATGGACTGCTTTGAGGGAACGATGCCCGACATCATCCTGAACAACATGAAATTCCAGTAAAGCAGCAATGAAACCGGCTCCCGCCCCACCTGGGGCGGGAGCGATCAAAATGCGCGAAAGAGGAGTGGCCTCCGACGCGCATTGCCGATACGGGAAGCGAGGGATAGAATGCCAGCACAGATAACCAACTATCAATGCCCGGCCTGCACGGGCCCGCTACATTTTGTGGGCGAGTCCGGGAAACTCGAGTGCGAGTACTGCGGCTCCGGCTTTGACGTAGCCGAGATAGAGGCGCTTTATGCGGAAAAAGAGGCCAAGGCGGCAGCCGCCGGGCAGTCGGCTGAGGGCAGTCCCGCCCCTTCGACGGATGGCGGCGAGTGGGACACTTCCGGCTTAAACGACGACTGGGGCGACGAGGGCGGCTCCATGCGGGCGTATAGCTGCCCCAGCTGCGGCGCGGAGCTCATCTGCGACGAGAGCACGGCGGCCACGTCCTGCCCCTACTGCGGGAATCCGACAGTTGTGCCGGGGCAGTTCGCAGGAGCCCTGCGTCCGGACTTCATCATCCCGTTCAAGCTGAGCCGGGAGAGAGCCGTCAATGCGCTCAAGGAGCACTACAAGGGGAAGTTTTTCCTGCCCAGGAGCTTCACTTCGGAAAACCACATCCAAAAGATACAGGGCATCTACGTCCCCTTCTGGATGTTCGACGGTGAGGCCGAGGGCGACGCCAGCTATGAGGCTACCCGCAGCCATACATACGAGACCAAGGACGAGAGAGTCACGGAGACAAAATTCTTCAATGTCTACCGCTCCGGCAGCGTCGCCTTTGAGAAGGTGCCGGTGGACGCCTCCAGCAAGCTGCCGGACGATCACATGGACTCCATCGAGCCCTATAACTACAAGGAGCTGCAGCAGTTTTCCACGGCCTATCTTCCGGGCTTTCTCGCAGACAGGTTCGATGTTTCGGTCGAGCAGTGCCGGGAGCGGGCGGACAAGCGCTGCGAGGGCACCTTTGCCGCGGCCCTGCGCCGCACCGTCAAGCACTATGACACCTGCACGGTCAAGGAGCTGAACGTCAACCTGAAGCGGGGCAAGGTACAGTATGCCCTGATGCCAGTCTGGATGCTGAACACCAAATGGAAGGGCAAGGATTTCCTCTTTGCCATGAACGGGCAGACCGGCAAGCTGGTCGGCGATCTGCCGGTCAGCTGGGGCAAGTTCTGGGGCCTGTTTGCCGCCATAGCCATACCTCTTTCGGCGCTCAGCTCGGCGCTGGCGCTTTTGTTCATGTGAGAAGGAGGGGAACGGATATGAAGAAAAGAATTCTGCTGCTTGTCATGGTCCTCCTGTTCACCCTGTCCCTCGGCACCTCGGCGCTTGCCACGCGGGACTACGGCGTTATCTATGATGAAACAGAGATGCTGGGCTCTGATAAACTGGCCCAGCAGGGCGAGCAGACGCTCCCGCAGCTCACAGAGACCCTCGGCCTCGACCTGAGGGTGGATGTGCTGACGATGATCAGCGACGACAACATCGGCGACACCGCAGCATGGCTATATGAGGCATACGAGTACGGTTATGGCGAGGCGAAGGAAGGCGTCTCGCTGACCATCCTGCTGGAGCCGCAGGATGCGGGCAATTACGCCATGCCGAGCAGCAACGGCTGGTGTGTCTATGCCAGCCTGAGCGAGGAGCGCGGCGACAGCCAGGAGCTGGCAAACGTCATCCGCGATGCGGTCGAGCCCTATATGACGGCTCATGCGTGGAGCGGCGGGGACATAAGCATCAGCGCCGACGCTCTTACACAGGCGGTGGACGCCATGGCGGCGGCTGCGGAGGACTTTATCCTGGCCAACTGCCCGCCGGACGGCTCCGCACCGGAAGTGACCGAAGCTCCCGGGCAGAGCGGCGGCGGTATGCAGTATGTGTATGATGTCAGCGGCCTGCTCACATACGAGCAGTGGCAGGAGCTGGAGCACCGCGCGCAGACTATTTCCCAGCGCTGTCGCTGCGGGGTCTATTTCGCCATCGTGGACGACTATACCGACTATGGCGACGGCAGCGTATACGAGACCACCTACCAGCTCTATCACAACAGCGGGCTTGGCTACGGGCTCGGACGGGACGGGATAATCGTCCTGCTCAGCATGGAAGAGCGGGACTACGCCATGTTCGTCTACGGCGAGTATGCCGAATACGCCTTCAATGAATTCGGGCAGGAGATGCTGGAAGAGAGGTTCCTCGGAAACTTTGGGGACAACGACTGGTACGGCGGCATCTCCAACTATCTGAGCGGCTGCGAGGAATTCCTGGCGAAGGCCGAGGCGGACGACCCCGTGCGTCCCTCCTACTGGCCGCGTATCGCCATGATGACGGCGCTTTCCTGCCTGGCCGCGGGATTCGTCTGCTATTGCCTGCTGCGCAGAATGAAGACGGTCAGACCGGGCGCCAAGGCCGATGCATATGTAGCCGCAGGCGGGCTGCAGCTGACTGAACAGCGCGACCAGTTCAGCCACACCACCGTGACGCGCACCGCGATCCGAAAGGAAAGCTCGGGCGGCGGCGGCACCCGCAGTGAAAGCGGCGGCGGGGGCAGCGGCCGGAGCGGAAAGTTCTAAGGAGCGGGCTAAGAAATGAACGCGAGACATTCCTATAAGTGAAAGGGAGATGCACATGGGGATCTTTGATAAACTGAAAAACTCTGCGATAGACACCGTAATGTCGGCTGCAGGCTCCATAGGAAACAGGGCCGAGACCTTTACCTTCGCGGCGCTGCCCGAGAGCCTCGCCGAGCTGCGGGCGCTCCCGGAGGCGGCGCTTGACAGCCCGTTTCAGACAGCGGCGCTGACCGTCCTGGCCCTGTGCGCCTACGCCGCCGACCGGAACATCGGTCAGGAGATGCTCAACTGGCTGCGCGGCCCGCGGCCCCTGAACGGGCAGGACATCTCTTTCCTCAATGACCGCTTCCGCGACGGAAAGGCTTACCTGCCCTTCACCTACTTTGCGGGCGCGGCTCCCGAAAACAACTATACGCCCTCCCTGCCCTATACCGTCAGGGTCGAGAGCAGCCATGTCTCCGGAGAAGAGCCGGGCTATATGAAGCTCTTCATCCCCTGCGGCGGCGCGGACGCCCCGCGCCCCATCAAGCTCCGCCAGCGGGGCAGCGACGGGAAGTGGTTCCTGTGGGAGCAGTACCTGCTCACCGGCGTCCGCACCCCCAAGGCCGCCGACCCGTGGGCGTAGGCACCTCGGGGAATAGGCGTTCATCGGTTTCAGCAAAGGACACGTTCGCATTTGACAGAGGGGGCCGATCATGAAAACGGTTCTATTTATATCGTCAAACAAGATGCTCGGCCAGGGCCTGTCTGAGGCTATCCGCTCGAAGCCGGAGCTCGATTTTCTGTGGGCGGCCCAGCTCAATTATCCGCAGGCCTCCGTCGGAGTGGACATCTTCCATGCGGATGTGGTGATATTGGATATCGTGGACCAGGCGGAGACGGAGCGTGCGGTCGAGCTCTGCCGCTCGCTCCGACGGGATGAACAGGCGGTGAGGATACTGCTTCTGGTAAGGCCGGAGCAGGCAGTTGTACGTAAGATGGCCGTGGAGACCAAGAATGCAGGTCTGGCGGATGATTTCGTCTTTTACGACAGTTCCCTCAGTTATCTTTTGGCGAAGTTGGCGGCCTTTTAGCGAGTCGCCCGTGCCGCCGGGGACGGCAGTTTTTTCTCAAAAGCAGATAGAATTGGCCGGATATAACGTGTATAATGTATTCAGCTCATATGCTCAAAAGAGGTGACGAGGTGTGACAGTCCAAAAAATCGCGGCGCTTTTGCTCTCTGTGCTCATACTGTCCTGCTTTGCCGGCTGCTCCGGCACGCCGAAGGAGGAGACGCCGACCACCATAACGGTCTGGCATGTTTACGGCGGGCAGACGGATTCCCCGCTCAACGACCTCATCGAGCAGTTCAACCAGACCGTGGGAAAAGAGCGGCAGATAAACGTGCAGGTCACATCCGTGTCCAACACCAACACGATACACGAGCTGGTGCTGGCGGCCGCCAACGGGGAACCGGGCGCTTCGGAGCTGCCCGACCTCTTTGTCTCCTATCCCAAAACCGTGATGGCGCTGCCCGACGACGGCATTTTGGTGGACTACCGGGACTACTTCAGCGAGGAGGAGCTGTCCGCCTTCATCCCGGCCTTCATAGAGGAGGGGACGGTAAATGACCGCCTGGTCGTGCTGCCCGTGGCCAAATCCACGGAGATCATGTACATCAACAAGACCATCTTCGACCGCTTCTCACATGCCACGGGCGTGACGATAGATGACCTCGACACCTGGGAGGGGCTTTTCAGGGCCGCGGAGGCCTATGCTGCCTGGACCGACGGGCTGACGCCGGATGTCCCGGGCGACGCCAAAGCCATGTTCGTCCACGACTACTACTTCAACTATTTCCAGGTGGGGGCAGAATCCCTGGGCGAGGATTTCTTCAATGGAGACGAGCTGGCCTTCGGCCCCGCATTTCAGACGGCGTGGGAGCCGCTGGCTAACGCTGCGATTCAGGGCGGCGTCTGGCTCAAGGGCGGCTACGCGACAGAGTCCATCCGCACCGGCGACAGCATCGTCAGTGTGGCATCCTCGGCCAGCATCCTCTATTACAGCGACATGGTGACCTACCCGGACAACACATCGGAGGATATCACCATCATCTCCCGCCCCTGCCCGGTGTTTGAAAACGGGGAAAAGCTGGTGATGCAGAGGGGCGCGGGCTTCTGCACCGTGCGCTCCACCCCGGAGCGGGAGCAGGCCGCCGTGACCTTCCTCAAGTGGCTGACCGAACCCGAACACAATGTGGAGTTCGTGACCCGGACGGGCTATATGCCCGTGACCCGGGAGGCCTTTGAAAACGAGCTGCCGAAGGCCATTGAGGGCCTGGAGAGCGCCAAATACGCCTCGCTCTATGAGGCCTATTTAGAAACGCAGGCAAACTATAAGTTTTATGTGCCGCCTCAGCTGGAGACCTATCTGAGCCTTGAAACGGCACTGGAGGACCATGTCAGGGCTCAGCTCGCGCTGGGCCGCCAGGACTATCTGAACGCCGGTGAGACCGGGCTGGAGCGGATAAGCGCGGAACGGCTCGAGGCTTTCCGGGAGCTGATGGAGCGATAACATAGGGAAGGAGGAGACGCCGTGCTGAACAAGCTGAGGGAGTTCCGGGCGCTGAACGCCTTTGCCAAAAGGCAGAGCGTGGGTATGCAGAGAAAGCTGATGCTCTACTGGGTGTCCATGATCCTCGTGGTCTTTGCGGCGGTCATCCTCCTCTTGTCTATTGCCGGAGCCTTTTCTCAAAGCGACGTGCAGCTCCATGAGGTGATGGAGCTGCACATGAACAACACAAGGGACAGCCTGACAAGCCATCTCGACCGCCTGACCGCCCAGAGCCTGGAGCTCTCCAGAGAGCTTAGCCGCGAGCTTGAAGCGGCGCTGGCGCAGGAGGGCGTCACGCTCGGGGAAGCCAACGACGACCCGGAGCGGCTTCTGAGGCTGCAGCAGGTCATGTACCCGCTGGTCAACACGACCCTGCAGACAGCCGACTGCAACGGCGCATATGTGATACTGGACGCGACGGCCAACACCTCTTTGGAGGTGGCGGAGCACTCGCGGAGCGGCATCCACCTGCGCTACTCCAACCTCAGCGCCAGCAGCCCGGTCACGCCTACGGTGGTCTACTTCCGCGGTATCCCCGACATCGCCCGGCAAAAGGATCTGGAGCTCCACAACAGATGGAACCTGGAGTTTGACACCGACCAGCTCCCGGGCTGCCGGGAGCTCATGGACAGCTCCGTGGACAGGCCGGCGGAGCGCTATTTCTGGTCGCGCCGTATAGAATTGAAGGACACATGGGAGTCCGCCATGCTGCTGTGCGTCCCCATCGTGGGCAGCGATGGGAGCATATACGGCGTCTGCGGCGTCGAGCTGAGCGCATTGTACTTCCAATTGTCCTATCCCGCGGTGGATGGAAAATTCGGCTCCGCCGTGACCGTGCTGGCCCCTTTGCGGGACGGCCGGCTCATGCTCTCCGAGGGGCTGGTCGGCAGCGTCAGCGGCACCTATCTGGACGGACACGAGACCCTCGCCATCCACCAGGGGCGCTACTACAACGAATACGACTCGGGCTCCGAGCGGTATATCGGCCTGCACCAGACCATGCAGATATCCAGAGGCGAGGCCGGGGACACCGTCTGGGCCGCCGCCATCCTGATACCGCAGGACAGCTACGCCGCATACACTGCGGGCGTGCAAAAGACCTGGGTCATCGCGGCCCTGGGGCTGCTTCTGGCGCTCTTGGCTCTCTCCTTCTTTCTGTCGCGGAGATTTGTCCGGCCCATCACCGACAGCCTTAAGCGCTTCCAGCTGGAGGAAATGCCGGAGCCAGGCATATACTCCGGCATCTCCGAGGTGGACGAGCTCGCGGAGTTCCTGCACGCCCGGGCGCGGAACCAACGGCTGGAACAGGGCGACCTTCCGCCCAATATCGCGGAGCTATTCGACCAGTTCGTGGAGCGTAAGGACCTGCTCACGGAGGCAGAGCGGAACATCCTCCGCTACTATATAGACGGGCACGAGATATCGGAAATACCCGACCTCGCGTTCATCAGCATGAGCACGGTCAGGAAGCACAACCGGAGCATCTACGAGAAACTCGGCGTGGCCTCACGGGACGAGCTGATGCTCTACATCGACCTTCTCCGCCGCTGCGGAAGGCTTCAGGAGCTTTTCTAAGGCCAATTGCTCAATACAGCAACGCGCACAAAACCAGCCTAACGGTTTTGTGCGCGTTCTCTATTATCCAATGGATACTTTTTGCAAAATGCGGTAAAAAGTATCCGGCAGACCATATGCTCCGCCTTCTGCTCCTGTTATAACAGGAGCAGAAATGTAAAGGAGGCACGCGGTATGACAAGTCTGTTGTCCGGCCATCTGGAGGATTGTTCAACACCGCAGTATTTCTGCTTTTCCATTCGCTGCGAGGTGTGCGGAGAATATTGGTACAGCAGCAGCATACCTTTTTCCAAAGCGGCGCAGGCGTCGGAGCACCGTGAGAAAAAGGAGCTCTACGACGCCATCTACCAGCGCGAGCGGCAGCGTGCCCGGCTGACCGCCGGGCAGGAGGCGAGGGAGCGCTTCAGCCAATGCCCCATCTGCCGGAGGCTGGTCTGCGACTCCTGCTTTCTCATCTGCGACGAGATGGATATGTGCCGTGAGTGCGCCGGGAGAATGAAGGAGCCTGGGGAGCCGGTGGCGCCATGAAGATACGTTTTTTGCCCCTAATACTGCTGTGCCTGTTGCTTGGCGGATGCAGCAGGGCAGTTGCCGGGGGGCATTTGATTTCCGCGGCAGAGGGCTCAGAGGAGTACTGCACAGTCTTGAACACATTCCTCCCCGGTTATATCCCCAGGGAGCCGGAGGATACCCTGTATGCGGAGGTATCCCGGGGCAATGCGGTCGCCTGCTTCGATGTGCAGGCGGTCCCGGCCATGAGGCGGGGCGTCGGCCGGTACTGGTATCCTCATGTGCTGGGTACGGTGGTGTTGGCGGTGGACCGTACACGGACAGACGAGGTAATCACAGGCTGGGGCAGCCTCCTGCACAGCCGCACCCCTGTCGGCATGAGCAGCTTCTCTGTCATCCGCAATATGCTGGCCATGGGTGCGCTGTCCTACGGACTGAATCAGAAGGAGCCTGCAAAACAGGATGCCCTGGACTTCCTGGAACACCTCAACCGGAATGGAGGATTTGAGCTGGACGGGTCGGATGCCCCCATTTTGATCTGCCTGGACTACGAGGCCGCCGAATGGAACCGAAACGGAGAAAACTACGAGATAATCGTGCCGGAGGAGGGGACGCTGTCCTTCCGCCTGGGCCTGCTCTCGGATTCTCCGCTCGCACTGGAGCCCGGTCTGGACGAGGCGCTGCTGTCCGCCGGCCTGCCCCCCGCAAGCGGCGAAAGGCCGCAGGGCTTTCCCGGCGATTACAGCGCGGCCCATACGCTGAGCGAGGAGGACTACGACTGGTTTCTGGAGCTTGCCGGAGACAGCAGCAGAGACCTGCGCCGGCAGGTCTTTCACACCCGGCTCTATACCACTGCCGACCTCAGGGAGCACATTCTCTCCGCCCTGCTCATTTCCGCCGCGATATTGCTGTGGAAAGGGACGGTGTCACACAGAATGGTCCGCCGTGATGTCCGCCGTGCAGTTGGCGTGATGGGCTGGCTCATCGTGGGCTGGCTGCTGCTGCGCCTGTTCAAATATCAGCTGCCGCAGGATGGAACCCTGTGCCGGATGTGCTGGTATGGTTACTACCTCTTCCAACTGGCCCTGCCGGTGGCGCTGCTTTATCTGACTGAGCTCCTGGACCGCAAAGAGGGCGAAATGCGCCTTGTGCGCCCCCTGTGGCCGCCCCTTGTCTGCTATGCGTTCTCGGTGCTGCTGGTGATGACCAATGACTTGCACCAGCTGGTGTTCATTTTCGACCCAGGCGGAAACTGGGCGAGCGCTTACAGCTACGGCCCGGGATATTGGGCCGTTGCAGCCTTCTCGCTCCTGTTTTTGGCGCTGGCCCTCGCAAAGCTCTTCCGCAGGGGCCGCAGGAGCAAATACCGGGGCGGCAAAGTGTTCCCGCTGCTCCTCTGCGCGGGCCTGCTCGCGTATGTCATCGCCTATATTTATCGAATACCTCTGGCGTGGGAGAGCGATATTACGGTCTGCATCTGCATCTTCTCCGTGCTGTTTTTTGAGACCGTGCTCCGGGCTGGGCTGGTGCCGGTCAACATCCGGTATAACAGGCTCTTTGCTTCCGCGCCCATCAGCCTGGCGCTGCTGGACGAGGACGGGCGCACAGCGCTTTCCTCCCGCGGCGCGGCTCCCGTCTCGCGCTCTGTCTGGAAGCGGCTGCTCACGGATATGGAGCACCCGCTGCTCCGGGATAAAGACACGCAGCTCCACGCAGTCGCAATCCACGGCGGCATGGCCGTGTGGCAGGAGGACCTCTCCCAGCTGAACCGGCTGCGGAAGGAAATACAGGATGTGCAGGCCCGTTTGGAGGCGGCCAATGCCCTTCTGCGTGAGGAGGGCGAGGTCAAAAGACGCCTCATGACTGCGGAGGCGAACCGCGCCCTCTTTGAACAGCTCGACCGTGATATGGAGCAGCGCGTTTCCTCTCTGGCGGGCCTCATAAAAAGCCTGCCGGAGGAGGAACGGCAGAGGGATGTGACTGCCTTCATCACCCTGTGCCTGTGCCACATAAAGCGCAGGTGCAACCTGTTCTTTCTGGCCTGTCAGGGCGAAGCCCTGCTCGGGGACGAACTCGGCATTTACCTCGACGAGCTGGCTGAGCTGGCCCGCTATTCGGGGCTGCAGACGCTCATCCGCTGTGGGCAGAGCGGCCCCATGGAGATACGCAGCGCCTCGCTCTGCTACGACTTCGCCTTTGAGACCATATCCCTTGCGCTGAAGGCGGAGGCCTCGCCGCTGATGGGCTGGCTTGAGGCGGAGGTTGGGCGGCTGACATTCCGTTTCCTCCCGGGCAGCGACCCCGTGGAATGGCGCTTCTCGGAGGAGCTGACGGCGGCGGTGACCGGCTCGGGCGGGCAGATAGCCTGCAAGGACCTCGACGACGCCGTCGGCATATGCCTGACCCTACCCTTGGGAGGTGAGACTCGTGGCTGAGTTCTACCGTCTGCCGAATTGGGCGCTGACGGCGCTGGTCATGGCGCTCGCGCTGTGCATCGTACTGCAAACCCTGGCCATTTCCTACAGCATCCGCCGCCTGCCAGCCGGTTGGGCGCGCAGGTTGGAAAACGGCATGGAGTGCGCCGTGCTTGCGGTTTTGTTTATCTTCGCCGCGCTCCTCGCCCAGGTGCAGTATGCGCTCTACTGCGGCTTTCTGGCGCCCGGCGCCTATGGTCCGGCGCGGCAGGCCGTATTCCTGCTCACGGCGGTGCTGGGCGTCTCAGCGGCGGTGTCAACGGAGCTCGTCTGGCCGTTTTTCGCCGTCGGCGGGGCGGCAGTCCTGCTGCCCGTGGCCGAGCTCATCATGGGAAAAGCGTATCCCCTCTTTTTCCTTGCAGGTATTTTGTTTTTCCTGCTGCGCAGCGCGCACATCTGCCTGATGCGCCGGCGGGAGCTCCGGACCCAGCTATCTTACATATCCGTCAAGGAGGCCATCGACAGCCTGCACACGGGGCTGCTGTTCTACCGCCCGGAGGGAGACATCCTGCTGTGCAACCGCCGGATGGACGCGCTGGCAAGGCAGATGACGGGTCAGGCCCTGCAAAACGGCGTGGAGTTCCGGCGGCTTCTGGACAGCGGCCCGCTCTGCGGCTGCGAGCGGGAGACGCTTGGCGGGCAGCAGGTGTTCCGCCTTCCGGACTCCTCCGTGTGGAGCGTGTCCGCGCACGATATCCCGATGGGCTGCCGGACGCTGGTGCTGCTGACCGCCGACGACATCACGGAGCGCTGGGACGCCGTGACGCTCCTCGCCGAGCGTAACAGGGCACTGGAAAAACGCGGGCAGGAGCTGCGCCACAACATCGAAAACCTGCAGGCCATCTGCGAAGCGGAGGAGATAGCCCGGAGCAAGGGCCGGGTACACGACCTGCTCGGGCAGCGCATAAGCCTGCTGCTCCGCGCCCTGCGGGACCACCAGCAGCCCGATGAGGCCCTGCTCATGGACTTCGCCTGCAGCCTTCCCACGGCGCTCCGTGAGGACAGGAGGCCGAGCCCCGCCCACCGCCTGGTGAGGCTGAGAGAGACGTTCCTGGGTATGGACGTGTCCGTGGAGTTCCGCGGCGAGCTGCCCGAGGATGATAGCGCGGCGGACAGCTTTGCCGAGATCGCCGTGGAGTGCGTCACCAACGCCGTGCGACACGGCTATGCCACCCGCGTCCAGTTCCATTTCTTCCAGAATGACTGCTTGCGCATGACGGTGACGGACAACGGGCTGCCGCCTTCCGGGCCGGTGCGTGAGGGCGGCGGCATAGGCGGGATGCGCCGCAGGATAGACAGGCTCGGCGGCACGCTTGAGCTGCATACCGTTCCACGGTTCCGTATCGAGATCTCTGTCCCAAAGGAGGCTGTGCAGGAATGTTCAAAGTTCTGATAGTGGAGGACCACGCGTCCATGCGCGAATCGCTGACGACGGCGCTGGAGGCAGCCGGGGATTTTACCGTGGTGGGTGAAGTGCCAAACGCCGACTATGCCCTCGATTTCTGCCGGCACCTGCACCCGGACCTGGTGCTGATAGACGTGTGCACAGAGGGCGGCGCGTCCGGGCTCAAAGCGGTGGAGGACATACGCAAAGCATATGGGGAGATCAAAATAATCGTCATGACCGCGTTTGACGAGATCACCTATATTCCACGGGCAAAAGCCGCCGGAGCCAACGGTTTCGTTTACAAGAGCCGGAGCCTGAACTATTTCCTGGAGGTCGCCCGCGAGGTGATGGCCGGCGGCAGCAGTTTTCCGGAACCCAGGACCATACCCATGCCCCAGGGGGAGGCCCCGCTGACCGACCGGGAGATGGAGGTGCTCCGGCTGATGTGCAGACACATGACCAACAAGGAGATAGCCCGGGAACTGTTCATAAGCGAGAACACCGTCAAATACCACAAGATGAATATGCTCGGCAAGACCGGCTTCTCCAAGGCGGTGGACCTGGCCTTTTACATGATCTCCAACGGCTGGATAAATCCATTGTACTGACGCCGCGGCTCCTGTCTCGGAGAAAAGACTACCCGCCGCGGGTAGGGCGGAGGCGCGGAAAAGCTTTTACAATGACTGATATGAAGGCAGATATTCCGCGGCGGTCTCGCCCGGAACGGGAGATCAGAAAGGAGCGCTTATGAGAACTACGTCAAAACGAGTGACCGCGCTTTTGCTGGCGCTGGCCCTGCTGCTGGCTCTTGGCGCCTGCGCGCAAACGCAGCAGACCGAAACCGACGAGCCGACAGCAAGCACCGGCGGAAGCGGCGGCAAATACGCATTGCCCACGAGAAATGACAGTGAGCCGCCGGAAAAGCAGCCCGAGCCGACACCCGAGCCGCCGGAGCAGACCGTGTTCTCGGAAGAGGCTCAAAACTCCCTGATGTGGCTGCGCGACAGGATAGATTTCCCGCAGACGATGTTCGGCGCGGCGTATCTCGACTATGTAGGCGGGCTTTTTGAGGAGGGCTTCGAGGCGGGCTTCCCTGAATGGATGTGGGAAGAGAACGAAGCGATGCTGCTGGAATACCCGTTTATTGCCGAGATAGATGCGGAGCACATAGTCGGCGGCGCGGGACATCTGTACTGCATCGTGCCGGTAGATGAAAACGCGTCGGTTTCAATAAACCGCATGGAGTGGAACGAGAATACATATGCCTTCGAGGTGACCGAAGTCCTCTACCGCTCGGATACCGGCGAGCCGGTGCTGCTGTTTGCAAATCTCGACGGCATTGCCTACGAGTCAGACACGCAGGTTTTGATAACCGACAGCAGCGGGAACACCTGTGAATGGTGGCCGTCGCTCGACGCGATGGGCTGTCTTGCCCCGTGTCTATCGGAGGATGGAGACTACCTTGCGTTCGACTTTACGGAATACGGATGGATGAACGCCCCGCTTGACCTTGCGCCCTGGTTTGCTGAAGGCTGGTCAGGCATGACGGCGCTCGGGCTTGCCGGCTCCGAGGACTGGGGCATGGGCTGGTTCGTTGAAACGACGGCATGGGATACAGGCCTCCCTGCGTACTTCAGCCTGCGGTTCTATCAGGAAGATGAAACAGGCGGAATGGTCGAACTCGATTGGTTCTACAACGATTCCGATACCGCCGACGAGAGCTGGAGCGGCTTCTGGAGCATTGAGACCGTCCTTGACGGACCGAGCTATGTGACCCTCGACATGTCCCTTGTGGGCGGCCAAAATTACGACGAAACAGCTGACCCGATATATCTGGAGGAGACCTACCCCATGCTCATCAGCCCCAGCGGCACAGAGCTGCTGATAGCCAAAGGCGAAACCGGCATCTGCCTGCCATTCATGTCCCAGAGCACAGCAGCCTGCACACTTACGCTGATCGAAGGATAATGTGCAAGCAATGTCCGTGTCCGGACACTCCCGAAACTCAAACACTCCCGGCTCTGCAGCCGGGAGTGTTTTCGGCGGCGCATACTTGCGTATGCTTGGTTTTCCGTGACAGCCGTGACGACCGTGACGATGTTTTTAAAACAGCGCCGCTCTTTTCTTAGCCGTCACAGCCGTCGCGGTCGTCACGCCTTTGGGTCAGATTTCGTCAGCGTGATCGTTCTTCCTGAGTGCGTGCGGGTGTTTTCGTAGCGCACGTTGAAGTCGCTCAGCAGCTTCCCGGCGCGGACATTGAGCCGCATCGCCAGGGCGTTCGGTTTCATGTCAATGCCCAGTTCATCTCGCAGCTCCGTCGCGCTGCCTGTCCATGTCGGGCTCTCCTCCGTCACGAGCGCCGCCACCTTCTCCAGCAGCGGGTCTGGCGGCTCGTGGTAGGGCTCCTTGTCCGCGTGGTCGAAGCACCAGAGCAGACGCTCCTCGTCACGCACGAGGTGGATGCGCTGGTCGGGCTGGTCGCGGCCGGCGATGCTGAGTGTGGCCGCGTTATCCGTGCGGTTCTCCTTGCTGAGCACGAACGCGCCGTCGGCACAGCCGTAGATTCCCGTTGTGCCGGAGATTCTGTCAAACTCGTCGTTCGCCGCAGACTTTCGCGTGTGGTGTACGATGAGCAGGCACAGCCCGAACTTGTCCGCGAGCTGCTTTATCTGGCCGATGATCTGGTAGTCGTCCCGGTAGCTGTACGCCTCGCCGCTCAGCTCGCGCACCTTTTGCAGCGTGTCGATGATGATGAGCCGTGTGTCCTGGTGCTCGCGCACGAACTTCTCGAGCTGCGCGTCGAGGCCGTTGCCGAGCTGCTTTGCGCTTATGGCAAAGTGCAGTTTCTCCGCACCCTCTACGCCGAACATCCGGTACACCCGCCTTTGCAGCCGCTCATATCCGTCCTCGAGCGCGAGGTAGAGCACCGTGCCCTGGTGGACCTCACAGTCCCAGAGCTTTTGTCCGGTGGCGACATGATAGGCTAACTGCGCCATCAGGAACGACTTGCCCACCTTCGGTGCGCCCGCGAATATGTATGTGCCGTTTTGGAGCAGCCCCTCGATTACCGGCGGTTTGCTCTCGTAGACTGTGTCGTAGAGCTCGGTCATCGTCACCGTAGGCAGATACGCCGGGTCGTTCATACGGCGAAGTTTTTTGTACCGCTCCTGCAGGTTTTGCATGATTTGCCATAGAAGTTTAAATTAAGTATCCTGTGGTTTTCAGAATGAAAACCACAGGCTTTTACTTGTAAGTATCATCTTTAAATAAATACATATTGAGTTGCTCAAAATCCAGAAACTCGGCCAATGTAATATTGAATGCACAGCAGTTTTCGGAGAGTTTTTACTCTGGGGTTCTGCGTTAGGCCACATACGATATTATCAACGTGGACTGTTTGACATCGCTCATGGTCGCAAGTTTGTTTATGGCAATTCCACGCTCTCTACAATTTCCAATAACAATGTTAAGCCAAGCACGTCTAACCCCAGCTCCTGCTGTTCCTTATTATGCTCATCAACTAATTCATCTTTTGCATAAAAACTGTTATCGAAGCTCTACGCGCTTTACGGCTCCGATATCTTCCCGAATGTCAAGATAGCTGCATATTACCATACACGTCAAAAATAGTTCAAATGTTTTGTCGTACCAGTCTTCAAGCTCATCCGGCTTCATTTTCAAGAATGTCTCACATGCAATTTTGTCTTTCTCTACCCAATGACGCGCACCTGTTTTGTTGAACAAAAAAGTTGTATCTTTGTAGAGGCCTTCATATGTTGTTCCCTTAAATCTTTCGCCATATGCTTCCAGTTTCTTATATAGCGTGCACAACACCTCTCCTTTTCGTTGAAGATCACCTCTATTGTCCAGCTTTCTGTATTCAATAATGCTCTCACTTATATCGGGGTGCTCTTCAGCTACAGCAAAACTCACCGCATCTTTGTAAACTAAATATATCTCTGATTTTGCTTTGTCGAGTTTCAATTCAGCGCCTAAACGGTTCGTTAATGCAGTTATGTTCTGTATTAACATTATAAGGTAGTTGTCTCTATCAGAAATGTATGCAGTTGTACAACTTCTTATTGTGCCATTTATTCTGAGCCACAGATTTGCTGCATACTGGAGAAAATCAAGCACACGTTCTTCGGCGATGCTTTTATCGGTAAGCATAGCCTTTGCTATTCCCAAACCATTCCGCATATCCGCAATTGAAACGAAAGTACCGCGCAGATTCCATCCCCTAAAGTACAAATCATTTTTGTACTGTTCCAACGTATATGCGGGGATAAGAGGTGTTCCAAACTGACTATACGTTCCAACAATTGTAGCCTCTGAAATTATCATCTCAATTTTCCTGTATTCCTCAAACAAATTGAATGCAGGAAACAAATTAGATTCTGATATTCTTTTCCTCATTTCTAACAACACCTTTGTAATTCACTATTTATAACAATCATAGCATAGTCCCGACGCTTTAACCATAGTCGGCGATAAATTTAAATTATTACGTCGAGCACATTGGGCCCGGCAGCCCGTGCCCGTTACATCGTATATTGACAATGCAGCGATATGAGATTAAATATATGGTACAACATGAACTCATGCAGGTGATAATATGACTATAATTCCTGTCCGGCATACAAAAAAGCTTTATCTGCCGCTTCTTCTGCTTGCAGATGAGCAGGAGGATATGATAGACAGATATCTGAATCGCGGGGATATGTATGTTCTTGATGACGAAGGAGTCAAGGCTGAGTGTGTTGTCACCGATGAAGGCTGCGGCATACTCGAACTCAAAAATATCGCCGTCTGCCCCGAATCGCAAAAGCAAGGATACGGAAAAGCGCTCATTGATTTTATTGAGCGCAAATATTCCGGCCGTTTCTCGGTATTGCAGGTTGGTACCGGTGACAGCCCACTCACTATCCCCTTCTATGAAAAATGCGGCTTTGTCCGCTCCCACATCGTGAGGGACTTCTTCATAGCTAACTATGACCACCCCATATACGAAAACGGCATTCAGCTCAGGGACATGATTTATTTGCGCAAACCGATTTAACGCCGCATACCATGATAAAAGCAAAAAGAAAAAAGCCTTGAAACTTTCGTTTCAAGGCTTTTTTACCTGGTGGAGATAAGCGGGATCGAACCGCTGACCTCTTGAATGCCATTCAAGCGCTCTCCCAGCTGAGCTATACCCCCAAGCGGTGCAAGAGGTATATTAGCAGAATCGCGCGGGAATGTCAATAGCTTATTTCAAAAATCCTGCGACAATTTGTTCTTCGGCTTCCTTTTCTGTCAGACCGAGGGTCATGAGCTTGGTGAGCTGCTCGCCGGCGATCTTGCCGATGGCGGCCTCGTGGACCAGGCTGGCCTCCACGCTGTTGGCCGTGATCTCCGGGATGGCCTGTACGTAGCTGTTGTCCATGACGATGTTGTCGCACTCGCTGTGGCCGTAGCAGCGCGCGTTGCCGTTGATGCGCAGCACCAGCACCTGGCGCGAGGTGTCCCGCGCGACGCCGCGGCTGATGATGTTCGCCGAGCTGTCGTCCCCGTCGAGGTCTATGGTGAACTCGCTGTGCGAGAACTGCTTGCCGTGGGTCATCAGCTTCTCGCGGACGATCAGCGTCGCGCCCGCGGCGACCTTCGCCTCGGTGATGCGCTTGGTGGAGTCGATGCCCTTGATCTGGGTCGTGTCCATCTCCATGTACGCGCCCTCTTCGAGGTAGATAACCGTGGTCGGGTTCATTATGCGCTCGCCGGAGCCGTCGCCGTCGGCGTAGTGCTTCTCTATATACTTGAGCTTGGCGTTCTTGCCCACGTAGAAGGTGTGGACGCCGTCGTGCTGGCTGTCCTGGCTGCCGCAGTTATTTATGCCGCAGCCGGCGACTATGGTCACGTCGCTGTCCTCGCCCACGTGGAAGTCGTTGTACACGAGGTCCTTGAGGCCGCTCTTCTCGATGATGACCGGGATGTGCATGCTCTCGTTCTTCGTGCCGGGCTTGATGAAGATGTCGATGCCGGGCTTGTCCTGCTTGGTGACTATGTCTATGTTCGCCGTGGTGTTGCGCCCGGCGAGCTGGCCGTCGGAGCGGATGTTGTACGCGCCCTCGGGCACGCCGTGCAGGTCGGCTATCTCGGCCAGAAGGGCCTTCTGAATGCTGTCCAATGCCATGATCTCCGACCCCCCTTACACCGCGGTGAGGCGTCCGCAGGCGCCGTTATCGCACATCAGCTTGGGCATTATCTCGTCCTTCGGGCCCTCCTCGGTGATGCGGCCGCCGGCGATGACGACGATCTTGTCCGCTATCTCGAGTATGCGCTCCTGGTGCGAGATGATGAGGATGCTGCCGTTTATCTCCTCGTACATCTTCTCGAACACCGCGATGAGGTTGGAGAAGCTCCAGAGGTCGATGCCGGCCTCGGGCTCGTCAAAGAGCGAGAGCTTGGTGCCGCGGGCCAGTATCGTGGCGATCTCTATGCGCTTGAGCTCGCCGCCGGAGAGGCTGGCGTTCACCTCGCGGTGGACGTAGTCGCGCGCGCACATGCCGACGCGGCTGAGATACTCGCAGGCCTCGCCCACGGTGATCTTGCGCCCGGCGGCGTACTGCAGCAGGTCATAGACCCGGATGCCCTTGAAGCGCACGGGCTGCTGGAAGGCGTAGCTGATGCCGAGCTTTGCGCGCTCGGTGACGCCGAGGTCGGTGATGTCCTGCCCGTCGAACCAGATGCTGCCGGAGGTGGGCTTGATTATACCCGCGACCAGCTTTGCGAGGGTGGACTTGCCGCCGCCGTTGGGGCCGGTGATGGCGACAAAGCGCTCGCTCACCTGGAGGCTCACGTCGGTCAGTATGTCCTTCACGCCGCCGTTTTCCTCGCCGGCGCTGTAGGATACGTTCTTGAGTTCCAACATATTTATATCATCTCCGTTTGTATCAGAAATTGTCTTCATCGAGCTTGTGGCTGAGGTCGCGCCTGAAGACGAAGCGCGGCTCCTTGTGCCTTATTATCCGAACTATATTTTCCCCATGCTTCATGATGACGAGGAGGACGCTCAGGCAGGCCAGGATGAGACAGAGCCCCGAAAAGCCCTTGGCCAGCAGCGTCACCGGCACGCTTATGGTGCCCAGCACGGAGCCGAGCGACACGTACCGCGTCAGCAGAAAGGCGAGGACGAACACGACGAGCGCGATGACTCCCGCGTTATAGTCGACGATGAACACGGCGGACACGCCGCAGAGGATGCCCTTGCCGCCCCGGAAGCCGTAGAACACCGGGAAGACGTGGCCGAGGATGAGACAGAAGGTGGCAAAGAGGCGGCCGATGTCCACATACTCGGGCTTGAGCGCCTGATCGCCGGTGGCGAGCGGGAAGACGAGCCCGCCTATCAGGGCGGCCAGCACGCCCTTGGCGATGTCTATGCCCAGCACGCCCGCTATGCCCTTCGGGCCGTAGTTGCGGTAGAAGTTCGTGAGCCCGGCGTTGCCGCTGCCCATGGTGCGCACGTCGCTGTGGAAGAGGTACCGGGAGACTATTATGGAGCCGTTCACGCTGCCCAGCACATATGCCGCGGCCGCTATGAGCACGAGCAGTACCGGTGTCAGCATTCCTTGTCTCCCTTCTGCCTTATCACGATGCGTATGGGCGTACCCTCCAGGCCGAAGACGGCGCGGATCTGGTTTTCTATATACCGCTGGTATGAGAAGTGGAACAGCTCGCGGCTGTTGCAGAAGATGACGAAATTGGGCGGGCGCACGCCGGTCTGGGTCATGTAGTAGATCTTGAGACGGCGGCCCTTGTCGGTGGGCGGCTGCTGCCGGGCCTGGGCGTCGGCCAGGACGTTGTTGAGCATGCCGGTGGTTATCCTCATGGCGCTCTGCTCGTTGACGTAGTTCACCAGTTCGAATATACGCTCCGCGCGCTGTCCCGTCAAGGCCGAGATGAAGAGCACGGGCGCATAGCTCATGAAGGCGAGGTCGCGGTAGACGTCCTTGCGCATCCTGTCCATGGTCTTGCCGTCCTTCTCGACGAGGTCCCACTTGTTGACGACGATGATGCTGGCCTTGCCCGCCTCGTGGGCCATGCCGGCGATCTTGGTGTCCTGCTCGGTGACGCCGTCGCGCGCGTCGAGCATGATGATGCACACGTCGGCCCGCTCTATGGCGAGCTGCGCGCGCATGACGGAGAACTTCTCTATGCGGTCGTCCACCCGCGACTTGCGGCGGATGCCGGCGGTATCTATAAATACGTACTTGCCGTATTCGTTTTCAAAGGGGGTGTCCACGGCGTCGCGCGTGGTGCCCGCCACGTTGGAGACGATGACGCGCTTTTCGCCGAGGATGAGGTTTATGAGCGAGCTCTTGCCCACGTTGGGCTTGCCGATGACGGCGACCTTGATGCGGTCGTCCTCGTCCTCGCCCTCCGAGGCGGGCGGGAAATGCGCCACGCACTCGTCGAGGAGGTCGCCCGTGCCGTGGCCGTGCACGGCGGAGAGGGCGATGGGGTCGCCGAGGCCGAGGGAGTAGAACTCGTATATGCCCGGGTCGGGCAATCCGGTGGAGTCCATCTTGTTCACGCAGAGGATGACCGGCTTTTTGGAGCGGAGCAGCATGTTGGCCACTTCCCTGTCCGCCGCCGTCACGCCGGTTCCTATCTCCGTGACGAACACGATGACGTCCGCCGCGTCTATGGCTATCTGCGCCTGTTCGCGCATGAAGAGGAGTATCTCGTTGTCCGTGGAGGGCTCGATGCCGCCCGTGTCCACGATGTCGAATTTCCGTCCGTTCCACTCGCACTCGGCGTAGAGCCGGTCGCGCGTGACGCCGGGGGTGTCCTCCACGATGGAGAGCCGCCGCCCCGCGAGGCGGTTGAAGAGCATGGACTTGCCGACGTTCGGCCTGCCCACTATTGCAACAAGCGGTCTTGACATACTGCAAGCCCCCTTTCCTATATCTCTGTGCCGAGCATGGCGGCGAGCAGCTCGTCGCCGGAGCCTCCGATGGGCGTCACGGGGACGCCGAGCTCGGCGGAGGCCTGCTCGAGCGTCACGTCGTCGAGGAACACGCCCTCGCCGTGGCGGAGCATGGTGTGCGGGATGAGCACCCGCTCGCCCAGCTCGCGGCCCTTGAGCTGCCTTACGAGGTCGCCGCCCGTGACGAGGCCCGCGACGTCTATCGTGTGGCCGAAAAAGTCGTTGACGATGGGCACGACCCGTCCTTTTATCTTAGCACATTTTTTATGTCCTGTCTGTAAAAGTTTATCCAGCAGCGGCGACGCGGCGACGCCGGTGGCGATGGTGAACTCGGAGCCCGTGCCCTCGTCGGGCTCGGTGAACTCGAGCGCGGCCATGAACTCCGTCTCCAGCAGGCGCATGAGGCCGACGCCGTTTTCAAGCTGGCTGTACTCCTCGTAGTACTCGTCCGCAGGCACTTCCCTGCCCGCCTTGAGATAGAGCTCGTCAGAGCACCAGAAGATGCGGCTGCCGCGCCCGGCGAGGCACTTTTCGGCGAAGGCCTCCACGCGGTCTATCGTCTCCGAGGCGCTCTCTTTGTCGAAGGGAGTGAGCTTGGCGAGCCTCTCGCGGTGCATGGTGAGGCCGACGGGGACTATGGAGACGCTGTTCACGCCCGGATAGAGCTCCGCGAGCTCGCGCATGGAGCGGGAGAGCTGTTCCTTATCGTTATACCCCGGGCAGCAGACTATCTGGCAGTCCACGGTTATGCCCGCGGCGGTGAGGCGGCGGAGCGGGCCCATGATGTCGGCGGCCCTGGGGTTGCCCATGAGCTTGGCGCGCATCTCGGGGTCGGTGGCGTGGACGGAGACGTTGATGGGGCTTATCTTCAGCGCGCAGATGCGCTCCATCTCACGCTCGGAGAGGTTGGTGAGCGTGATGTAGCTGCCGGTGAGGAAGCTCAAACGCGCGTCGTCGTCCTTGAAATAGAGCGTGCGGCGCAGGCCCTTCGGGAGCTGGTCTATGAAGCAGAAGAGGCAGTGGTTGGAGCAGCCCCAGGGCTTGTCCATGAGGTATTCCTCAAAGTCGAGGCCGAGGTCGTCGCCCTCGTCCTTCCTGACCTTGACGGTGTACTCGTGCCCCGTCCTGCCGGAGCGCAGCGAGAGCGTGAGCTCGGGCTCGTAGGACCAGTAGCGGTAGTCGAGCACGTCCTCCACGGTGTGCCCGTTTATGGCGAGCAGCTCGTCCCCCACATGCACCCTGCCCCTCGCCGGGCTGTCGTTGTCTATATTGGTAATGGTGTTCAGCATAATGCCACTCAACCCCTCGTCCACTCGTTTTGGCGCATATAGCAAAAGAAGGGGAGGCTTTCTATTGCCTTCCCTTCTCAGCTTTGTTACTTGCTCTCCTCGACCGCGAAGACCACGCGGCCGTTGTACTGGCCACAGGCCTTGCAGGCGCGGTGCGGCAGATGGTAAGCGCCGCAGTTCGGGCACTTCACTATTGCGGGCGCCTCCAGCTTCCACACGGAAGAACGCCTCTTGTCGCGGCGCTGGCGGGATACTTTACTCTTCGGGACTGCCATGAATTACACCTCCCACAGTCGGCTGTTTGCGAGCAGCTCTGTTATTTGAAAATTGATTTGAGCCTAAAACAGAAGGCTCTCTCAGAACCTGTATTCACAGGTTCATTTATCCAAAAGCTGCTCTAGCACAGCTAATCTTGGATCCGGTTTTTTGCGGCAGCTGCACGGGCCCTCGTTCAGGTTCTTGCCGCACTCGGGGCAGACGCCCTTGCAGTCGGGGCGGCAGAGATACTTGGTGTCCATGTCGAGGATGTACACCGTCTCGAGCAGGTCGTCCATGTCCAGCCAGTCGCCCTCGAGCTCAAAGGCCTCGGGGTCCTCGCTCTCGCCAGCGGGAACCACGGGGACGGCGAAGTCGAGGTGCTTGTCCATGCCGAACTCGGCGCCGCAGCGGTCGCACAGGCAGGTCAGCCTCGCCTCGATGCTCCCGCGCGCGGTGAGCACTCCGGCGGTGTTTTCCACAACGCCCTCGGCGCTCGGCCCGGCGTCGTACCGGACTATCGAGGGACTGCCCAGACGCTCCGTCGAGAGCTCCTGAGAAAAGCTCACCCGGCCCCCGGGGACGTCTATTATCTCCCGAAGATCGAGCTTCACAGGCGCACCTCCACTAACAGCTATTTCATAGCCGCTTTGGTATTATAAGCGAAACGCGCCGCCTTGTCAACACAAATATCGTTGACAAAAGGGGCTTTCGGGGCAATAATATCACTTATGAAAGAGTTGACCGTAGGCAAGAACGACGCCGGGCAGAGGCTGGACCGCTTTGTAGGCAAGGCGGTGCCGCTCCTGCCCGAGTCGCTGCTGCAAAAGTACATAAGGTTAAAGCGCATAAAGCTCAACGGCAAGGGCTCGAAGCGGGACGTGCGCGTCGCGGAAGGGGACGTGCTGAGCCTCTACATCAACGACGAGTTCTTTGAAAAGCCCACGGAGCGCAACAGCTATCTCAAGGTCGGCACGCCGAGGCTGGACGTGGTCTACGAGGACGGGAACATCCTCCTCGCGGACAAGAAGCCGGGCGTGCTCTGCCACAGCGCGGGCGAGTGGGACTACAACACCCTCATCGCCAACATCCAGGCCTACGCCTATCAGAAGGGCGAGTGGCGCCCGCGCGAGGAGAACGCCTTCGCCCCCGCGCTCTGCAACCGCATAGACCGCAACACCGGCGGCATAGTCATCGCCGCCAAGAACGCCGAAGCCCTGCGCATCATGAACGAGAAGATAAAGGAGCGCGAGATAGAAAAATACTATCTCTGCGTCGTCCGGGGCCGCCCGAAGCCGGCGGAGGGCGCGCTGCGCGGCTACATCTTCAAGGACGCGGCGAAAAACCGGGTCTACGTCCGCTCCAAACCCGAGCCGGGCGCCAAGGAGGCCGTGACGTATTATAAGACCCTCGCCTCGGCAAACGGGCTCTCGCTCGTGGAGTGCCGCCTCGGCACGGGCCGCACGCACCAGATACGCGCGCAGATGTCCGCCGCGGGCTGGCCGCTGCTGGGCGACGGCAAGTACGGCTCCGACCGCGAGAACAAAAAGCTCGGCGAGGACGGGCAGCTGCTCTACTCCTACCGCCTCGAATTTGCCTTCAAAACCGACGCCGGAGCGTTAAATTACCTAAACGGCAGGAGCTTTTCCGTCGCCAAAGTTGACTTCGCAGAAAAATATTTCCCCGGCATTCGATTTTGATTGACATTCCCCGCGTTTATATGTATTATGCATGTGTACTGTCAAGAGAGCCCACTCTCAGACGGCAAGGTTATTATGTGTTAGGAGCCGTAATCATCCGTGCCATCTGAGAGTGGGCTTTCTAAGTATCTGCAAGACTGAGGGGGAGGATAATGTCTAAGGAACTTATTCGGCTGGTAAATTGCCGGATGGATTTTGACGGCGAGACCGTCCTCGATTCGATCAACATCTATTTCAACAACAGTGAATTCCTCACACTGCTCGGGCCCTCGGGCTGCGGCAAAACAACAACGCTGCGTATCATCGGCGGCTTTCTCCAGCCGACGAGCGGCGACGTGCTGTTTGACGGTGTGAGGATTAATGATGTCCCGCCCCACAAGCGCCGCATCAACACCGTGTTCCAGAAGTACGCGCTGTTCCCGCACCTGAACGTGTTCGAGAACGTCGCCTTCGGCCTGCGCATCGCCAAGGTGCCGCAGAAGGAGGTCGAGCAGCGCGTCACGGAGATGCTGGAGATAGTGTCGCTCAAGGGCTTTGAAAAGCGCAAGCCGGACCAGCTCTCCGGCGGCCAGCAGCAGCGCGTCGCCATCGCCCGCGCGCTTGTGAACCGGCCCGAGGTACTGCTGCTCGACGAGCCGCTCGGCGCGCTCGACCTCCGCCTGCGCAAGGACATGCAAAACGAGCTCAAGCGCATCCAGCAGCAGCTCGGCATCACTTTTATATATGTAACGCACGACCAGGAGGAGGCCCTCGCCATGAGCGACACCGTAGTCGTCATGGACCGCGGCCGCATCCAGCAGATAGGCACGCCCGAGGACATCTACAACGAGCCGAAGAACGCCTTCGTCGCGGACTTCATCGGCGAGAGCAACATCCTCGACGGCATCATGCGCGCCGACTACGTGGTCGAGTTCTTCGGCCGCAAGTTCCGCTGCCTCGACAAGGGCTTCGCGCCCGACGAGCCGGTGGACGTCGTCATCCGGCCCGAGGACGTGGACATCGTCCCGCCCGACAGCGGCCACCTCTGCGGCACGGTCACCAGCGTCACCTTCAAGGGCGTGCACTACGACACGATTGTCGACTTCAAGGGCTTCAAGTGGCTCATCCAGACCACCGACCTGCACCGCCCCGGCGAGTATATAGGCATAAGGCTCACCCCCGACGACATACATGTCATGAAGAAGAGCGAGTACTCGGGCATGTTCGGAGATTACAGCTCCTACTCCGCCGAGTACGACGAGATAAACGACCCCGACGCGGTCATCGGAGGGGAGGACGTGCCTCCCGAGGAGGCGCTCCATGAGAACTAAGGCTCTTGCGGCGCCGTACATCGTGTGGATGGTCATCTTCACCGTCGTCCCGCTGGCGATGGTGGCCTACTTCGCCTTCACCACGAACTCCGGCGAGTTCACGTTCACGAACCTCACCCGCGCGGCGGAGTACATGCCCGTGCTGCTGCGCTCGGTCTGGTACGCGCTCGCGGCCTGCGCCATCTGCCTCGTCATCGGCTACCCCGTGGCCTATGTCATAGCCCAGACCACGGCCCGGACGCAGAGGGTGCTCTACCTGCTCGTGACGCTGCCGATGTGCATGAGCTTTCTGCTGCGCACGCTCGCCTGGGTGGCCCTGCTGCGCGACACCGGCATAATAAACACCTTCCTCGGCAGCTTCGGCATCGGCCCGCTGCCGCTCATACGCAACGCGGGCAGCGTCATCCTGGGCATGGTGTACAACTACCTGCCCTACATGATAATGCCGCTCTACACCGTCATCGTCAAGCTCGACCCCCGGCTCATAGAGGCCGCGCAGGACCTCGGCTGCGACAGCTTTCAGGTCTTCCGCCGCGTCATACTGCCGCTCTCCGTGCCCGGCATCGTCTCCGGCATCACGATGGTGTTCGTCCCCGCCGTCTCCACCTTCTACATCTCCCAGAAGCTCGGCGGCACCAACAACACCATGATAGGCGACGTCATCGAGCTCCAGTTCAAGGGCTCGCTCAACCGCAACTTCGGCGCGGCGATGAGCCTGGTGCTCATGCTGCTCGTCTTCGTCAGCATCTGGCTCATGAACCGCTTCACGGACGACGAAGAGGGGGTGGCCACGATATGAAGCGCCTCGGCAAAGTCTGGACCGCGCTCGTGTACATCTTCCTCTACCTGCCGATGATAGTCCTCTTCATAGGCTCGTTCAACGACGGCAAGGATCTGAGCGAGTTTGAGGGCTTCACGCTGGACAACTACGTCTCCGTCTTCCGCGACTCCCACCTCCTGGGCCTGCTCGCGAACAGCGTGATCCTCGCCGTCTGCGCCGCCGTCATCGCCACGGTGCTCGGCACGCTCGCGGCGCTGGGCATACAGGCCATGCGCGGGCGGATACGCCGCCTCGTCATGTCGCTCACCAACATCCCGCTGGTGAACCCGGAGATAGTCTCCGGCATCAGCCTCGCGCTGCTCTTCGTGCTGGTGGGTCGGGTCATGCTCAGCAAGGAGGACATCCTCGGCTTCGCGACGCTGCTCATCGCGCACGTGACCTTCTGCCTGCCCTACGTCATCCTCTCCGTGATGCCCAAGCTCAGGCAGCTCGACCCCTCGCTCATGGACGCGGCCCAGGACCTCGGCTGCACGCCCGCTCAGGGCTTTTTCAAGGTCGTGCTCCCGGAGCTGCTGCCCGGCATCATCTCCGGCGCCATCATGGCCTTCACCATGAGCCTGGACGACTTCGTCATCTCCTATTTCGTCTACGGGCCCAGGTTCGCCACGCTGCCCGTGGAGATATACACCTACACGCGAAAGCAGGTCCCGCCCTCGCTTTACGCGATGTTCACTCTCATGTTCTTCCTTATTCTCATCGTCATGGTCGCGATGAACATCATCCAGGCCCGCGACGAGAGGAAGCAGAAAAAACGCATAAAAAACGCATGACTGAAAGGGGACAAAAAACAATGAAAAAGAAGGTAATTTCCATTGCGCTTGTGCTGGCCCTTGCGCTCTCTCTTGCCGCGCTGAGCGGCTGCGGGAGCAGCAAGGTCACACTGAACGTCTACAACTGGGGCATGAACATTGCCGACGGCGAGGACGGCTACATCGACGTCATCGAGCTCTTCGAGGAGAAGTATCCCGACATCACGGTCAACTACACCACCTACGAGACCAACGAGGCGCTCTACACCCGCCTGAAGAACGGCGGCGCGAGCTACGACGTCATCATCCCGTCCGACTACATGATAGCCCGCATGATAGCCGAGGATATGCTCCTCCCGCTCGACTTCGAGAACATCCCGAACTATGAGCTGATCGACGAGCAGTTCAAGAACCAGGCCTACGACCCGAACAACGAGTATTCCGTCCCCTATACCTGGGGCACCGTGGGCATCATCTACAACACGAAGTACGTCGACGAGGCCGACGTCGGCGGCTGGGACCTCCTGTGGAACGAGAAGTACGCCGGCCGCATCCTGATGGTGGGCAACGAGCGCGACGCCTTCGCCATCGCCGAGGCGCGCCTGGGTTACAGCCTGAACACCGAGGACCCGGACGAGCTGCAGGCCGCGGCGGACCTGCTCATGGAGCAGAAGCCCCTGGTGCAGCAGTACTCGATGGACAACATCTACGACGCCATGGACAACGAGGAGGCCTGGATAGGCGTTTACTACGCGGGCGACTGCATGCTGATGATGCAGGAGAACCCGGACCTCGCCTTCTATCTGCCCGAGCAGGAGACCTTCAACGTGTTCATCGACGCGATGTGCATCCCGGCGAGCGCGGAGCACAAGTATGAGGCCGAGCTCTTCATCAATTTCCTGTGCGAGCCCGAGATCAGCGGCGGCAACATGGACTACCTCGGCTACGGCACCCCGGTGAGCGCCGCCAAGGAGTACATGGACCCCGAGATGGCCTCCAGCCCCGTGGCCTACCCCGACGCTGAGACCCTCGCCCGCGGCGAAGCCTTCGGCGCCCTGAGCGTTGAAGCCCAGCAGCTCATGAGCAGCCTCTGGACCGACATCTACTCCGAAGCCAGCGTCGGCTGAGCGTAAAGTGAAAAAGTCAGCGGGAACCCTCGCCGGGGGTTCCCGCTTTTGTTTTTTGGGTTTGTACGTGTGCGCCGATACGTTGGGTGGGGGGCGTTGGCCTGTCCTGCCATTCGACCCCATTTCTTTGGTGCTTGCCCAAAGAAACG
>ENA-OPCE01000225-OPCE01000225.1-human-gut-metagenome-genome-assembly--contig:-NODE-225-length-53548-cov-6.698428_pt1 | contig 53548 bp, 46 predicted proteins | sample MGYA00241247_ERZ501474 | MGnify/ENA primary metagenome ERZ501474 (study PRJEB25962, sample SAMEA2042572) | human gut metagenome | biome: human gut; feature: human-associated habitat; material: faeces... | reverse complement strand
CCACCCGTTCGATGAGGCTGACCAGCAGCTCCCGGCTGGTGAGAGCTGAGTCTAGAAACTGTTTTACCAGTGCCCTGGCTTTTTCTTCGGTGTTCACCGGTTGCTTTGCCTGCTCCTGCAAGCTCTTTAGCCGCTCTTCCAGAACTGTGCGGTCCATCTTGACCTTCTGATAGATGCGCTGGAAGTCCTCTTCGGAGAGCAGCCCGTTCAGCCGGTCCATGTACATCTGATCCAGATTGGTGGTCAGAGCAGTGATTTTGGATTGCAGCGCTTGCATCTCCGCTTCACAGCTGGACTCTTTGCTGGCGTTCTCCACCGCTTCTTCTGCAATCGGGCGCAGCCGGTCAGGGTTCAGATAGGCCTGGCAGACCTCCCGCACTTTGGCGAGTACGGCTTCATTCACCGTTTCTTCCTTGATGGAATGACAGGTGCAAACGCCCGCCTTGGTGAATCGCTGGTAGGTTCGACAGACAAAGAACAGGCGATCCTCACCGGCGGCATTTTTACGGTTGAGTACCGCCATAGGGTAGCCGCACTCGTGGCAAAAGATCAGTCCTTTCAGCAGAAAGTCATAGGTCCGGCTTCGGGTGTGCTTGCGGCTGTTCACCAGCAGCTGTACCTTTTGAAAGGTCTCTGGATCAATGATCGGTTCATGGGTCCCCTCCACTACCACCCAGTTTTCCGGTGATTGCCTCAGACACTTCTTGGATTTGTAGCTGATTTTCACCATGCGTCCCTGCACCATATTGCCGATGTAGGTCTCGTTTTTCAGCATTTCGGAGATCCGTTCACTGCTCCATAAGCCGGTGTAAGGGCCAGGATTTCCGACTTTCCATCCGCAGTAGGTAGCCGGAGTGGGAACACCTTCTTCATTGAGCGTGGTCGCAATTTTACGACAGCTCATACCAGAGAGGGCAAGTGCGAAGATCCGCCGCACCATCGGAGCCACTTCCTCGTCAATGACGATTTTATTTTTCTCGGTGGGGTGCATCTTGTATCCGTACATAGGCTTGCCGCCGATAAACTGCCCCTTCCGCTGCTTATCCCGCTTGACGCTCTTGATCTTCTTGGAGATGTCCTTGGCATACATATCGTTCATGATGGCACGGAATGGGGTGATGTCGTTGGCGGTAGAGTCTACACCGGTGTCGATGCCGTCCAGCAGGGAAATGTACCGCACCCGGTGTTCTGGGAAATACCGCTCCATGTAGTGACCGGTCATGATATAATCACGACCCAACCGGGAAAGGTCTTTGGTGATGACCATGTTGACCTTTTTGCTTTCAATGTCACCAATCATCCTCTGGAAGCTGGGGCGGTCAAAACTGGTGCCGCTGAATCCGTCATCTACATAGGTGTCATAGACACTCAGCCGGTGCTGCTGCACAAATTCCCGCAGCAGGGATTCCTGGTTCTGGACACTCTGGGATGGTCCCTCGTTTTCATCCTCCTTTGATAGTCTGATGTATAAAGCCACATGGTAATCCATGGGGTTGCTTATCTCTAAGTACATGATTTACCTCCTGAGATAAGCGGCCATTCATCGCTTACATTGTACAATGGGATGCTCCATCGCAGCAAGAATGCGGCCAAGATAAAGCCGAAAAGATTCTTCCAAAATTTCAGAGATACTCTTTTCGGTATTGCTGTAAGTACATTGCACAACAGGCAAGTCTCTTTTTTTCATACACTTTCCCTCCTTTTGTTCATCGTATGTAGGGAACCGCTTCTTCTTGCCTGTCCTTCTGCAAAAGAAAAGTGACCTGCTTTTTAGGCAAGTCACTCAGCGGTTTTTAATTTATATGTGAAATAGGATCGAAATATCGTTTTGTCCGTTTTTGGAACCATAGTGAATGGATCGGCCGAGGTGAGCTCCGGCTCGATCAGCAAACTCATCGCAAAACAGTGGGCGAAGAATTCTTTTCTGTCCACACCATTCAAATCAAGATGGAGCAGGGCGGAAACAACCTGAAAATCATCCGGTTGTACTTCCATCGTACCGGTCAGCGCCAGATTGATCATGTGCCCGACTTCATGGAGTAGGATGCTTTGCGGGGTAGCTGAAAAATCTTTGTGAGGGACCAGCAGATAAATGTCAGCCTGCATCTTGCCGCCTGCTCTCTGATAACAGCGACAAAAGGAATCCTCTGTTTTATGGGTTGCGGGGAGCAGGAAGAGCAGTGTATGATGCTCTTTCCAAATGTGCCAAGAGAAACGATAAACTCGTTCTGCTGCTCGCATAACTATTTCGGCATCTTCGGTGGAAATCGGCATGTTATCTGTATCTGTGTACTGCTGTTCGATCTCCTGCACCAGCGCTGCCATCTGTCGCGCGTTTTCTGCCTGATCCCTGGAAAAACTCCAGTTATGATACAACAGTAGTGCGTATGCAGATTCCCCTTGCACAATGCTCCAACTAAGGTGTCCATCTAAGAAGGCAGAGAAGATCTGCTGTTCATACCGAAGTTGTAGTCCTTGATAAAGTTTTGCATAATCTGCCTGGCAATAGGCAGATGCTATTTTTCGGAGGAACTGTGTCAGTTCCTGAAAGCTAGTTATTCGTACCATATAAGGTTTCCTTTCATGATAAACTCCAAAATCAAAGTTGGATGGACCATCCGCCTCCTAAGCGGAAGGACTGTCGTTCGACTTTACTCTGATTAGCAAAAATTTTATCAGGAAATCTTGAAAACAAGAGCACCGGAAAATTACCGGTGCTCTTGCTTATTTGATGAGGAAACTACAAAGATTCATAAAAATATTTTGTGAGAACTGGCAAAACCCTGTGAAACAGCGCATTACACCGCATTTCCTGACAACAAGCCCCTCAAATTACTACGAATTTACTACTAAGGAATGAACTTTGATGCGACGAAACACAGAGAAATGCGGACATACGGTTTAGCGCCGCTCTTTGAATTGTTCTCTAAATCACATATCTCCCGACTGGATAGGCCGTCTTTTCCGAATGGAGAAGGCGGCTTTTTCATGCACTTACATAGCCGCCTGTTTCGCCGCAGGCGGCTAAATCTATGAAAGGAGGGAACCCCAAAATGGCGAAACCAAAGGTAATCAGCGTAGCAAATCAGAAGGGCGGCGTCGGCAAAAGCACCACCGTCTACAACCTGGGGGCCGGCCTCGCGTTGGAGGGGAAGAAAGTCCTGCTGCTGGATGTGGACCCCCAGGGCGACCTCACCAAGATGCTGGGGCAGCGCAAGCCCCATGATCTGCCCCTCACCCTTGCCAATGTCCTGAACGACGTAGTATCGGGAACAATGCCCCGCGACCACCCGGAGATCATGCACCACCATGAGGGCTTTGACTTTGTGCCAGGAAACCGCAGTCTGTCCGCCGTAGAGGTGGGGCTGGTGAATGTGATGAGCCGTGAAACGGTGCTTCGGCGGTATGTGGACAGTGTGAAGCGGGAGTACGACTATGTTCTGCTGGACTGCCGGCCTTCGTTGGGTATGCTGGTCATCAACGCCTTGTCCGCGTCGGACTATGTGCTTGTCCCCGTCCAGGCGGACTATCTGGCGGCGGAGGGCATGACGGAGCTGGTGGGGACAGTTCGGAGCGTCCAGCGTCAGATCAACCCGCGGCTAAAAATCGGCGGCGTGTTCCTGACTATGGCGAATGAAACCGCGTTCCGCAGGGACATCGTGAACAGCGTGAAGGAGAATTTTGGGCGGCGTCTGCCCGTGCTGGACACGGTGATCCCGGCCACGGTGCGTCTGGCGGAGGTCAGCACGGCGGACAAGAGCATTTTTCAGCATGAACCCAGGGGACGGGCAGCAGACGCCTACCGCAGACTGACAAAGGAGGTGTTGGAAATTGGGCAAAAGGAGCGCAGCCGGACTTCTGACCTCGGTAGATAGCATATTCACCACCCAGGAGGAACGGGACAACGCCCAGCGCAGTTATGTGACCGACCTGCCTGCCGCGGAGATCAGCGACTTTCCCAACCACCCGTTCAAGGTACGGATGGATCAGAGCATGGTGGAACTGGCAGAGAGCGTAAAGCAGCATGGCGTTCTGGTCCCCTCCCTGGTCCGGCCCATGCCGGACGGCAGCTATCAGATGGTATCGGGTCACCGGCGCAAGCGGGCGGCAGAGCTGGCGGACCTGCCTACGGTGCCCTGTATTATCCGGGAGTTGACGGACGATGAGGCCATCATCGTCATGGTGGACAGCAACCTTCAGCGGGAACAGATATTGCCGTCAGAGAAGGCGTTTGCCTACAAGATGAAGCTGGAAGCCATGAAACGGCAGGGGCAACGGACGGATTTAACTTCTGTGCCAGTGGCACAGAAGTCTGGCGGCAAAACTTCTCGTCAACTTTTGGGTGAGCAGGTGGGAGAAAGTCAAGACCAAATACGCCGATATATTCGCTTAACCAACCTTATCCCGGAATTGCTGGACATGGTGGACAATTCTGTGCTGAAAGAAGCCGGCAAGTTGCAAATGGCCCTGCGCCCCGCCGTGGAGCTGTCCTATCTGCCGGAGGCCGAGCAGACCGCCTTGCTGGAGGTCATGGAGGGAGAAATCCGCACCCCATCCCATGCCCAGGCCATCAAAATGCGGAGCTTTTCCGAGCAAGGCAAGCTGAACCCTGATGTGATCCTCTCCATCATGCAGGAGGAAAAGCCCAATCAGGTGGAGCAATTCAAAATTCCCAGGGAACGGATCGACAAGTTTTTCAAGCCGGGGACGCCCGCGCAGAAAATCGAGGACACTATCGTGAAGGCTTTGGAACTGTACCGCAAGCGGGAGAGGGCGATGGAACGATGAACGCCACACCTGGGGGATGGTCTGCCCTTTTGCGGCCCCGGTACGCCTGCCGCTCCCCCCCTCTCACACTCTCCCCCCAAACCCGCTGTACCAGTTGAAAAGAAAGGCTTTGACCATCCTTTTTCAGCCGGTAAAAGACCTTTGGAGAACAGCGCGCAAGAAAACCGAACACGGGCATTGTTGGACCTCATGGCGCACCATGAGGACTTTTTTGTACCCAAAATCAAAAACATGGAGGTAGTTTAATTATGAAGCGGAAACCCCTGACCCACGCGGCCCGGCTGCTGTGCGCCCTGGCTCTTTCCATGAGCCTGGCCCCTGCCGCCCTTGCCGCCGCCCCGTCTGAACCCACCCAGCCGTCACCCTGCTATCCAACCGCCGTCACCCGGAGCGAGGATGGTACTGAGATCAGGAAAATGTACGACCTGGGGCCGGAGGATGACCCCGGCGGCATCCCCCGGTCCGACTTTGAACAGGACGGCTACCACTACACCCTCACGGACCTGCTGAAACAGGAACTCCCCGCCAACGAGAGCCGCCAGCATACAGAAACCGTGTCCGTGAACAGCAAGAGCAAGGACATGGGCGCGGTGCTGGCCCTGCTGCCGCAGACAAAGGAGTTTATCACGGAGGACGGCCTGTCCGGGGTGCTGACCCTGAAACTGGATACGGTGAAGGTGGAGGTGGCCGGGTATGGCAGCTCCACCAAAACCGTGACCGCCACCCGCACCTATCCCGGCCTTGCCAACCAGGACACGCAGTATATCCCCAAAACCATCCAGGACGGTGGCAATTCCATGACCCTCCAAACCGTTAACTGGCAGACCGAGGGGGACGGCCATTTTACCGCTATGGCCTCCTACTCCGGCTCCGCCACCAGCTCCTATGTGAAGGGCTATACCGTCACCGCCGACTACGCGGGCACCGTGAGCCGTATCAACCTGAATAAAATCCGCTATGTAGCGATCTTCGAGGGCACGGCCCTGGACCCCGTCCCCGGCGAGGCCCCCGGAGATAGTTCCGACCCCAACACCCCCGCCGACCAGACTGACTCCACCGGGCAGGAGGCCCAGACCGGAGAGAAGAACAGCATCCTGCCGGTTGTGGCCGTTGTCGCGTCGGTGCTGCTTGGAGGCGGGGCGTTCTACTTCATCAAGCGACGGAGGTAATACGATATGAAGAAACTGACCATGCTTTTGTCTCTGCTGTGCCTAACTGCGGCCCTGGCTGTTCCCGCCAGCGCGTTAGAGTATGACATCGCCGCCCCCGGCGACCCGGAGTATGGCAAGCCTACTTCGGTGGAGCCTGTTGCCACGGCGGACCGTGGTGAGCTTTCCAATGTGGATGTGAGCAAAAACGCGGCTCTGGTCCCGCCCGCCTTTGGCAGCCCCACCGCCTACACCCTGAATACCGGCACTCCGCTGACCCCCAATTTGGCCCCCGGCTATATGCTGGGCGATGGTGCCGTTATCAATGGCAGCGCCGGCACCACCGTCGCTCCGCCTGATTATTCCGGCTTCCCCAGCGGCGGCACATCCAGCGTCCTCCCCACCATCGGCTTCACGGAGGTCACATCAGACCTCTACTATCAGGGCGGCTACCTCGCCACCTTAAAAATCCCCAGCATTGATGTCAATGTGAAGGTCTATGAGGGGACGGGAAGCGCCGTGCTGAGAAAGGGTGCGGGCCATTTTGAGGACACCAGCGTTTGGGCCGGAAACGTCTGTTTGGCCGCCCATAACAGGGGCGTGAACGACCATTTTGGGGAGATCCATACGCTGGATGTAGGAGATAAGATCACCCTGACCACCAAGCTGGGCAAGCGCACCTACGCCGTGACCAGTGTGAACAAAATCAGCGAACTGGACAACTCCCTGCTGTCTCCCACTGCGGAGAACTGTATCACCCTCTTTACCTGTGTCCGCAACCAGAGCGCCTACCGTTGGGCGGTCCGAGCCGTGGAGGTGTCATAACCACCCGCTGAAAAGAAAATTGCACCTTAGACAGTTTTTGCCATCTTATGGTACAGTTGGGACAGCGGCATCCCAATCTATCACGAGGAGGTCATTCCATGATGAAAAACAGTCTGAAACGCTTTACCGCAGTCCTTGCCTGCACAGCCCTGACCGCTGCCCTGGCTCTCCCCGCGCGGGCGGCGGAGGATCAGCCCATCCGGGTAGGCAGCTACAAGGGCACCACGCTGGAGGTGGGAGAGCGTAGCGGCTTGGTGATTGGTCCCGGCGGGCCGGCGTACACCGTGACTTCCAGCGACCCGGACACGGTGGAGGTGGAACAGGTGATGAACTTCTGGACAGCCGTTGCCAAAGCGGAGGGGAGCGCGGAGATCACCGTCTCCAACCAGACCGGGGAAACCGCCACCCTGACGCTGACCGTTGGCTCCCATGCTCCGCAGGCTCCCACCGTCGAGAGTAGCCCCGACCAAGGAGAGGCGTCGGATGTGCGGCTGGAGCTGGTACGGCTGGTCAATGAGGTGCGCCGGGAGAACGGTGTGGCGGAACTGCCTGTCAGTGAGGCCCTGATGAGCGCCGCCCAAACCATTTCCGATAAGAAGTACACCTGGCACCACACCAAGGAGGAATGCGAGGCGGCCCTGGCCTGCGGCTATCCCTATGGCTTCGGCGTAAATCTGACTGTGTTTACCGGCGTTTCCACGGAGGACACCGCTCAACACGCCCTGGACAACTGGCTCAACTCCCCCGGCCATTTTGAAACTATGATTAAGCCGGACTGTGACAGCATCGGCGTGGGCGTGACAGAGAGCGGCAGCGTGACCTATTGCTACCTGTTCGTGGGTCGCCCAAACACCCACAATCCCTACGAATAATTGAGAACTGAACACGGACACGGAGAGGTCTTTCAGCCCCAGGCTGGAGGGCCTTTTCTTATGCCCAAAAACGGAAAGGAGTTTTTCACTGATGAAGAAAAACCGTTTTCTCACCCGTATGACGGCCCTGCTGCTCGTGCTGGTGTGTATGCTGGGCCTGCTGCCCACCGCGGCGTTGGCGGCGGACGCCCCCAGCTCTATCAAGCTGGAGGACTGCACCCACAATGGCGTCCACTATGAATCTCCCAGCCTGGGGACCTGCTGGCTCCATCAGATGACCTTCGATTACAACCAGAAAAGCACTATCGGCTTCTGTGCCGAGCACGGGAAAGGCATGGGCTGGTCCCTGGAGGGCCAGACCTGGGGCAACCCCAAGCCCATCACCGACCCTACCGTGCAGACCATGATGGCCTACTACTATGCCCATACCACCGGCGTGTTTACCGACCAAGCTCATGCCTTGGGCGTAGATGAGGTGTGGGGCAGCGATTATTCCTGGACTATGAATGCTTGGGTGCAGGCTATCATCTGGCGCTATCAGGCTGGCCTGCTGACGGACCCGGCCACCGCCTGCGCCGAGGAGTTGGTCTGCGTTTATAATAACCTGCACCACGGCAATTACAGCGGTGTAGATGACCTGCTGGATGGGATGTCCTTCCGCGACCGTGCCCAATATATCCTAGACCTGGGCAAACAGGGCGTATGGGGCGATTGTACCGTCCATGAGTACGCCTATACCGGCTCCAGCACCAGCTCCCATCAGGCCAAGGATGTGCAGGCCATTATGATCGGGGAGCTGAATGTTATCCGCGAGAAATACGATCTGACCGTGAAAAAGGTGGACGCCACCAACCCCAACAAGGGTCTGCCCGGAGCGCGGTTCATCGTGCGCTCGGAAAACGGGACCTACGAGAAGGAGGTCGTGACCGGGAGCGATGGGACCTACACCCTGTCCGGTCTGGACGCCTCCACATATTCCGTTGTTGAACTGGAAGCTCCGGAGGGCTATGAGATCGACAACGCGGGGCCGCAGTATGTGGCTTTGCCCAATGGCGGCAGCAATACCGTGACCGTCACCTTCCTGGACAGCCCGGAGATCACCAGCGAAGGCAGCATCCGTAAGGTGGATGCGGATGATCCTACCAAGGGTTTGGCCGGAGCAGTCATCAAGATTGAAGGTACCGACAACAGCTTTGTGGGCACTTATACCACCGGGGCGGGGGGCTATCTGGCGGATGTGCCCTGGGACGCCCTGCCCATCGGCAGCTTTACCGCGACGGAGGTCACGCCCCCGGAGGGGTACTCCCTCAGCCCGGACCCGGATAAGGTCAAGCAGGAGTTTTACTGGGACGGAAAGAATGATGTGGCCTTGGTGTTTGAGAACGACGCCAGGGTAAAGGTCAAACTGGTCAAGTACGACGACAGCGGCGATCCCCTCCCCGGTGCAGTATTCAACATCGTCAGGGACGGCCAGATCATCGGCACCGAGGCCACCCAAGCGGACGGCTCCATCACCGTCCCTAATGTGACCGAGGGGATGTACGCCTTTGTGGAGGTTTCGGCCCCTGCGCCTTTCGCCTGCCTGACTGATCCGGTCATTGTCCATGTGGATCAGGCCACTGTGGAGGGAGGCGGCACCATCACCGTGGAGGCGGCAGACAAGAAGCTGCCCAGCCTTTCCATTCTCAAGCGGGATGAGCAGACCAAAGAGGTCATTCCCGGTACGGTCTTTGAAGTCAGGGGCATCCATTCCGGCTACCATACCGATGTGACCACCGGAGAGGATGGCAGGGCCACCCTCTCTCATATCCCTGTGGACAGCTATGAGTTGACGGAGAAATCCGTTCCCGACCCTTATGTGGTGGGGGATGAACCCATCCAGACCGTCTACCTCGGCCCCGGCGAGGAACGGGAACTGATTTTTGATAACCTGAAACAGCCTCTTTTGACCATCGCCAAGGTGGACGCCGCCGACTCCACCACCCCCATCCCCGGCACCACCTTTACGATTGAAGGTATTGACAGCGACTATCGAAACGATGTGACCACCGGCGAGGACGGTACGGTGTCCCTGCGGGTAGCCCCCGGCAGTTATAAGGTGATCGAACAGTCCGTTCCGGCCCCCTACTATTTGCCGGACAAGGACGCGGACCGGGAGCAGACGGTCAGCCTGAACGCCGGGGATGAAAAGCGGCTGGTATTTGAGAACCACAAGGCTCCGGAACTGACTATCTATAAGGAGGACAGCGTAGCCGGCGCTCCCGTGGAGGGGGCGCGTTTTCATGTGACCTATACCAGCAACGGCGAGGCGTCGGACGCGCCCGCCACCATCGACTACGGAGAAATTCTGACAGACGCCAACGGCGAAATCAAGCTCCATGAGCAGGGAAAGCGGCTCTATCCGGGCGAGTTTACCATTACAGAAGTGGAACCGGCTCCCGGCTTCCAAATGAAAGAGCCGACCACGCAGACCATCATCCTCCATGGAGGCGAGAGCAAGACCGTCACATTCCAGAACGAACCGCTCAACGCGATTGTGGTTGAGAAGTACGACAGTGTGACCCACGAGGCCCTACCCGGCTGTACCTTCCAACTGAAGTATCTGGGTGGGGTCAGCGGCACGGGCGGCACCACCATCGGCCAGAAGGTGACGGGCCGGAACGGCACCGCCATCTGGACCGGACTGAAAAGCGGGGCCTATATCGTGGAGGAGGTAGACCCCGCGGATGGGTACTCCATTATCAACGCCTCCGAAACAGTATATTTGGCGGACAGCGGAGAGCAGAGCGTTGTCACCGTCCGCTTTGACAATGCGCCGGACGGCATCCTGCTGATCCGCAAGGTCTGCGCCACCAACCCCAGCGTGACCCTGCCCAACGCCGAGTTCAAGGTCATGTATGCCGATGGGACCCTGATTGGGGACAGCAACGGCGTCTACCGCACCGACGAGAACGGCGAGATCCGCATCCCCGGTCTGAAACCCGGCAAGAGCGTGGTGGTGACGGAAACTCGCGCCCCGGACGGTTTCATCCTGGACACCCAGAGCCAGACCGTCCAGATCAAGGAGGGCCGCACCGTTTCCCTGACCTTCAAAAACCAGCCGAAAGGCGCTCTCATTATCCAGAAGCGGGACAGCGCCACCGGCCAGCCCCTCCCCGGCGCGGAGTTCCGGGTAACGACAGCGGCGGGGTGCGAAGTGGGACTGGACGGCGTGATCGGCACCAGCACCCTAACGCAGAACGGCATTTTTACCACGGACGCCCAGGGCGAGATCAAGATCACCAACCTGGCCCCCGGCGCGTATGTACTGACGGAGATAAAGGCCCCGGATGGCGGGTATGTCATTGATACACCCTCCACCAATGTGGTCATCGGGGAGGGCGGCGACACCCAGACCGTCATTGTGAAAAACTCCAAGGCCGGAACGCTGGTCATCGACAAGCGGGACTCCCTCACCGGCGAGCCGCTGGAGGGCGTCACTTTCAAAGTGACTACTTCCACAGGGGAGTTTGTACCGGATGAAAACGGGCAGATCAGCAGCAACGGCCTGTACTTCACTGACAAGGACGGCAAAATCACCATCAATGGCGTGGTGGGGACGCTGGTGGTGACGGAAACGGCCACCATTCCGGGCTATACCATTGATGAGGCCACACGGACTCAGACCGTGGTGGTGAACCCTAACGACACCCAGACGCTCCATTGTACCAACACCCCCAGCACCACCCTGGTCATTGAGAAGTATATTGAGGGCACCACGACCCCGTTGAAAGGCGTCACATTCCTTGTCACTGACAGCAGCGGTTCAGTGGTTGGTAATTCCAACGGCGAGTTTATCACCGACGAAAATGGCCGCATTGTCATCAATGACCTGACCCCTGGCACCACCATCACCGCACGGGAGGTCAAGACGGTGGAGGGCTATGTCCTGGACACCACGCCCAAGTCCATCCAGATCAAAGCCGGCGAGGTCCAAACCCTCCGCTTCTACAACACACCGAGCGGCGGCCTCACCATCATCAAAAAGGACGAGGAAACTGGGGAGCGCATTAGCGGCGTCCAGTTCGAGGTCCGCAAGCTGAATGGAGAGATCATCGGCACCTACACCACTGACAAGAGCGGCGTCATCCGCCTGCCCGAAGCGGAAAAGGGCTGGTATCAGGTGGTGGAGCTGAAGGCCGCCGAGGGCTACCGTCTGGACGATACGCCCCACCAGATTGAGGTAAAGGACGGCCAGACCGCCACTTTGGAAATCACCAACCGGCAGACCGGGAGCGCCCTCATTCACAAGATCGACAGCGTGACCGGCAAGGGTATCTACGGCGTGAAATTCCTCTTGTCCGACGCCAGGGGCAACCCCATTGGCACCTATGAGAGCGACAACGAGGGCTATGTCTATATTGACCACGAGTTGGAGGATGGCCGGTACACCCTCCAGGAGATCGAGTGCGCGGAGGGCTACCTTTTGGACACCCAGCCCAAGACCGTCTATGTGAAGTACGGCGGCTGCACCACCATCACCTGGGAGAATACCGCCGTCACCGGCCAAATCCAGGTGACTAAGACCAGCGCCAATTATAACTCCATGAACGGCTGGCCTGCCGGTACCCCCATCCCCGGCACCGTATTTGAAGTCTACCATGCCCGCACCGGGAACCTTGTGGACACCATCCGCACCGATAAAAACGGTGTGGCCGTATCTAAGCCCTTGCCTTTGGGCCGGTACAAAATCGTGGAGTCCCAGGCGGCGGACTTCTATGCTTTGGACAAAACGCCCATTGAGGTGGAGATCGAGCATGAGGGCCAGATTGTCAAGGCGGCCATGACCAACAAGAGCCTCTATACCAATGTAGCCATCCAGAAAACCGGCTATGCCGAGGTCATGCCCGGCCAGAATATCCGCTACACCTTCTCCGGCATCGCCAACAACTCCACGACTTCTCTCACATCGTTCTACTGGCGCGATACCCTGCCCGTGGAGGCGGTGCGGCTGGCGAAGATCACCACCGGCACCTACAATGCTGCTGGAAACTATAAGATCGTCTACAAGACCAATCTCAGCGGGAGCGAGTACCGTGTGCTGGCGGACAGCCTGAACACGCAGCAGAACTATGTGCTGGACGCCTCGCCTGTGGCCCTGCGGCTGGGGTCCAACGAGTATGTCACAGAGGTGATGTTCGTGTTTGGCGTCGTGCCCTCCAACTTCCGGCAGGTGGAAACGCCCATGATCGACTGCTCCGTGGTGTCCTGGGTCAAAGGCGGCAGCCAATTCGTCAATCAGGCGGATGTGGGCGGCGTCTATGACGGTCAGTGGATCATGGCTACCTCCCGGTGGGTGACGAAGGTCTACGCCCCCTCCAAGCCCCTGCCCCGGACGGGTTATTAAGCGCATCCCCCGCGGCCCGCACAGCGGGCCGCTTACATACCCATTCGCACATTTGAAACCATTTTCCTTTTCCTGTACGATATGGGCAGAGAGAAGGGAGTTGTTTCAAATGTTCAAACGGGAAAAGAAAGTGTATCTGGAACTGACGGACGCGGAGCGCCGCCTTGTGCGGATGTACCTGATGAACTGGCGGAACAAGCTGACCGCCCAGGGCCGGGACGCTGGGCCGGTGAACGACCTGCTGTTGAAGCTGATGGCTCACGGCTGAAACAACCGGCTTTTACATACGCCGCTCTTTGTCTTTGGGGACACAGAGCGGCGTAAATTTTTGGAAGTCCAATGGTATGAAGTCAAGTAGGTGATGCAAGAAAATTTTAAGCGAAACAGAGTAAAAAGCACTGTGTAGACAGCAAAAAGGCAACACCAACCAAAGCCCTGTCCCTGAGAAATTTTGAAACAGGGCCTATGAGTCAGAGTGGCAAGCTGCGCTCTCAGCCCTCCGGCGGGATATACAGGCGGTTGTCCTTTAGCAGCCGAAAGACCAACCGGACCAGTTTTCTGGCAGTTAAAGCGAGTGCGCGTTTATGCTGGTACTTGTTGACCTCTTTGAATTTGAGGTCATAGTAACGCCGGAACTCGGAGTCGCATCTTCTCACGGAGTTGGCGGCTTCCAGCAGGTAGTAGCGGAGATAGCGGTTGCCGGATTTAATCATTCTGGAGTGTTCGGCCTCGAAGTCGCCAGACTGGCTCCTGTTCCAGACAAGGCCGGCGTATTTGGCAACCGAGGCTTGGGAATCAAAACGGTGGATATCACCAATCTCAGCAATGATACCGGCGGAGTAGACCTTGCCAATACCGGGGATGGAGGTCAAAGTGTTCGGAATGATTTCAAACTGCTGTTCAATGGCCTTATCTAATACTTTGACCTGCCCTTTCAAGGCGCGCATGGAGGCAATAGAAACAGCCATTGCTTGGTTTACAGTGTCGTTTACTGTTTTGGGCAGCCGATAGGAGCCTTTGGCTGCAGCCCGAACTGCCTTGGCGGTAGCATCCGGGTCAGCAAATTTGCCACGGCCTGTTTCAGTAATAAAGGCAGTCAGTTCCTCCAGGTCGGCATTCGCCAAGTCATCCACGGTTTCAAAGTGTTCCATGAGTGCGATGGTGGTGGCGCTGGTGTTCTGAATGTCTTTGTCCTGGGCCATGCCGGAGCATTTGAGGAATAAGTAGTTGGCGAACCGCTGCTTCTCCCGGGTCAAGTTTTGGATGACATCAAATCTGGCTCTGGTAAGGGTTTGCAGGGCTTTGTAGCGGTAATCGTCCATGTAGACCTCCCTGTTGATTCTGCCGAAACGGAGATGGTCGGCAATCACAAAGGCGTCCACCCAGTCGTTCTTTGGCAGGTCAGAATAGGCTTCCTTGAATTTCCGCACCTGCTTTGGATTTAGAACATGGATTTTCCTCTGAAACCGCCCCAAGCGGCCATCCTCACGAAGAGCATAGACTAGGCTGTCCCCGTAGATGGAGGTGGCCTCCAGGCCAATCACCACACGCTCAAGCTGCATGGAGCCAAGTGCCGATACGATTCTCTCTGATAACAGTTTAGCACCGCCAAGGTTATTCTGCACGGAGAAGCTGGAGTGTTTGCTGCCGTCCGGTTTCATCAGGTAGGCCACATTGTTCTTGCTGCTCACATCAATGCCAACGAATAGTGGATTCACAATTTTCACCTCCCCGCATGGAGATTTCAGGCCAGCAGGCTTTGAGATACCCATGATAACCGGAGCATCTGGCACCCTCGCTTATCAGAATCATTCCTGGGCAGACCAATGCGATAGCCCTCACTGCTGAAAGGGCGGTCTTGTCCCAGGCAAACAGCCAATGAGTTTGCAGCTAACTTCCGGTTCAGGGGAACAGACTTTCAGTGAAGTAGCCTTACGGCTCAACCGGAGGACTCAGAACTTGACCCTGCTGTCCTACAGCTATTGTATCACGGGCACCTCAAAGCCTGCTGATACCTGAAACTATTAACTTTGAAACTTATTATACGAGGAGGACTTCAAATGGACATAGATCAGGAAAAGCGTATGGCCGGGGACTATGAGATCATCCATGCGCTTCACATTGGCGACCGGGAGATCGTGCTGGGGGAAAACCCGTCAGCGCCGGAGGATGAGCGGTATGTATGCGCGTTCTGCCAGCAGCATGAGATATTCGCAAACTATACCGAGGTCATGGTCAGCGATGACTACCCGGAACTGGTAAAGCTGTTTGGGGAGCGTGTGGCGGAACAGGCGGAAAAGACCCATATCACCTTGAACGGCCCGAAAATTCAGGGCATCCCCAATTCAGCCATCACCGCCGAGGACTGTGAACAGGTCAGTTACCAGGAGGACATCCGGGGCAAAGTCGTGGTGATCCGCCCGGAGGTGCTGCGCCGGGAATACCGCCACGCCACCTGCCAGCTCCAGTTGTGTACCAGCGGCTCCGGCGCATACCCCAACAGCCGCGGCACTGCCTGTTACTGCACAGAGCTGTATTCCGGGCAGAGGGCGCGGTTTGAGCGCAGCGACATTCTCGGCGTCATCGCCCCGGAGGACCTGCCCAAATGGGCAAAGCATTACCTGGAGCTGCGACAGGCTGAAAAGGAACGAAACTCTCGTGACAGGGAGGGCCGCTGATATGGGCAGCCGTATGAACGCCGGCTATCTTATCACCGACTCCATCCACATCGGGACCACCGAGTTCGTGCTGGGTGTGAGCATAGCGGAACGGTCCATGTTTGTGACATGGGCCTGTCAGGGAAGTGATTACTACTACTGGGGCCATTATCACTCCGATCTCCTGGCCGCTAAAAAGGACCTTCTGGAACGGGCCGGGGCGGAACTGGAGTACCAGATGACAAAGCAGGAACGCTCCGGCGAACAGCCGGAGAAATCGGGGAAGGAGCGTGAGCGGGAATGAGCTATGAGCCAGCCTATTCTCCCTGGGGGCTTATCCAGACCCGCAAGACCCTCTGCCCTGGTTTCTTCGATGTTTCCACAGCCAGCCACGGCGGGATCATGGTGGCGCGGGAATTTGTGGCCGGGAATTTATCACCCACCGCCCAGCGGTACGGGTTCTGGGAAGGCGGCTATCTGTGCTTTGAGGAGGACAGCGACGCGCAGATCGTCCTTCGGGAGTTGATGGACCGGGGGCTTTACACCGCGCCGGTCAATGAATACTTTGGCCCCGGAGAATACAGCAAATGTATTGATGATACCATCCGAGTATGCCATCCCGACTACTGGCGGGCGCATGAGGCCGGACTGACACAGCCTGCACAGCAGCCGAAGGTAAAGGAGCGTGAGCGATAGTGGAGCTGACTTTGCGGCCTGCGACACCAACGGAACGACTATACGCCAAGCGGCAGTGTATTCCGATCATGGAGCGGTGCGGAAGTCCGGGTATCTTAGTTGCTGAATTGGACGATAGCGGCACGGCGTTTTACAGCCATTGGGACATTTGGGACCCCGCATGGAAAACACCGGAGTTCTCGGTGGAACTCGATGCCATGATTGAAATGCTCCGATCAGACCAGCGATATGGCCCTGTGCTGAAGAATATCCCCGCGATGATTGCCTACTGCCTGAACAACCAGGAAAGCCGCATCATACAAAGCCCCGAATATCTGTTCCGCGTTGATGCCGGCTACCATGCTTATCTACTCCGTTGTACGCCATCCGAGCTGCTGGATAACGCATATATCTATGCTTACCGCCGGGACCTGCTGGAGCGGCACATGAAGGAAGCCGAAAAAGGCATCCGCTTTGTCACCACGGACGGCAAAGAGAAATTCAGGGTGTCGGATGGGGAGCAGATCCGCATTATCACAGGCGGAGATGGCACCCGTGACCGCACCGCCCGCTATATCGACGCCGGCCACATGGAACTGTCCCACGAGTGGGGCAGCACCGTTTATTCTATCCGGGAGTTTGCGGAGCGGCTGGAGCAAACAGGCGGCATGGTGATTCCCATGCGTTCCACCCTGCCGGACAAGTGTTATGCTGTGCTGCCCAGCAGTGATGAAATCATTATTGTCAAAAAGGGCGAGAGCGGCTATTACCGTACAGACAAGTACGGCCATGACCGGGCGGAGGCTCTGGAGATCGTAAGTGAGTGTAACGAGCGCGGCGGCGTGACCAAAGCACAGACGGCGGCGATGCTGGCCGGCTCCCTGTTCGGCTGGCAGGTGCCAGCCGCCGACCCGAAAAAATATGATGAGCAGGGCCAGCCCATCAAGCCCAAGCGCCACGACCGGGGCGACGCCCGGTAGAAGGTCTATCAATATCGTATAGAGAGAAAGCGGCTATCAGTGGGAAGCTAATGGCCGCCTTCTTGTTGACAAGGAGCGTGATCGTATGGAATTAACTTTTCACGCCGCTGCTCCAGCGGAGCGGCTTTATATTGCCAGACAAAGCACACAGATTGAGGGCCAGACTGGGAGTATCGGGCACCTTCGAGCGGATATGGGTGAGGATGGCAAGGGCTTCTTTCCCAAGTGGACCAGCCACCGGGAAAATCTGGACACCGAGGACTTTCAGCAGGAGTTTGAGGAGGTCCTGGAGGCCCTGGTGGGGGACGAGCAGTACGGCGGGTTTCTGAAAAGCCGTGACGCCATGCGGGATTTCTGCCGGGGACACCAGGAGAGCGGCTACGATAGCGGCTTTGCGTTCGGCTTCCGGGCGGACACAGCACAGTATGCCTATCTGATCCGGCTGCACCCCTACAAGGGGGAGGAAAATCTGTTTCTCTACTGCTACCGCCGCGACTGGCTGGACCGGCACATGGAACAGGCTGAAAAGGGCATCCGGTTCATCGACCCGCACTACAAGGAACTGTTCCGCATCCCGGACGGCGGGCAAATCCGTATTCTCCGGGAGGGCTGTGCGCCCATCGACCGGACCTGCCGCTATATTGATGACTGCCATGTGGAGGTAGGCAACGGCTGGGACAGCCTGTTTCACATCTGCCAGTTTGCCGAGCAGATGGAACGCTGCCACAACACCGTCCTGCCACTGACACCACCCCTGCCGGAGAAGTGCTTTGCCATTTTGCCATCATCCGGCGAGCTGATCGTCATAGAGCGGTATAAGCCTGGGTATCAGGTGTCCCCTATGGCCCATTTCAAAGGGAAAACGCCCCAGCAGACGGCGGATGTGCTCAACGGCGATATGGGCGTGACCAGGGCGCAGGCGGCGGCGATGCTGGCCGGGGTGACCCAGGGCTGGACTTCCCCTGCCGCTGACCCGAACCGCTACAACGAGCGAGGACGGCCTGTCAAGCCCCGCCGCCACGAAAGGGGCGGTTCACGATGACAGAGCAAAGGCACTTAATATGGAGCAACTACGATCTGGACTATGAGGACTGGAGGGACGATCTGGAGGAAGATCATCCGGAGCTGACCGAGGACGAGCGCATGGCCCTGATGTACGAGATCAATAACCGCTATCTGGACGATGAGCGCGTCAATCTGAACATCCAGCTTGACCAGCCCATCCTTGTGATCGCTGACCTGGGACTTTGGAATGGGCGGCGTACAGGCTATCAGGAAATCTCCAGCGGCAATATCCGGGACTGCCTTTACAGTGGCCGGGATATTGAATACGCCACATGGTATGTGGATAAGCTGGGCGACCTGCGCTGCGACGCCATACACCACGACGGTACGAACCATCTTCTTTACCGCACCTATAAGCCCGGAGCACGGGACTCACAAATTGACTTGCTGAAAGAAAAACTGTATTACGGAAAGGCTGTCCGATCCGATATAACCCGGATTACCCGCAGGCTGGGAGACGAGATCGGCAAGGTGTACGGCTGGGATTTTCCCAAGCCCCGGCAGGCCGTTTCCGTGGAAAGGTAGGACGATGATGGCACAAATACCCAACACCAAATTAGAACTACACCCCTCTATGTTTGACCTGTTGATGACTGTCCTGGCATACAACGCCGCTAACGCCCCCGTGGAGAGCGTCCGAAGCGGTGCGAAGGACTTGATGGAGAAACGTATGCGCTTTACCCGGCTCTATATGAGTAAAGACGGCGAACAATACGCCAGTCTGTGTATGTATGAAAATGAAGCGGAAGAAATGATCTGGCAGCTCCTTTTATCCGCAGCCCTCAACTATGATGTGAGCGAGGAATATCACAAAAAGTTGAAGGTGGGAAGCAGGAGTGATCCCCAATGAAGGGCGTACCCATTGACGAGTCCCTGTGCGCGTACCTGAAGAAACACCACAAGGGACAGGAGAACGCAGCTTCCAGCAAGGAGCTGGAGGCCGCGTTTCATGTCGGCGGGACGGAGCTGCGGCGGGCGGTCAACCGCCTGCGCTGTGACGGCCACCCCATTTGCAGCGCCGATGCAGGCTACTTCTACGCGGCGCGGCGATCAGAGGTTCGGGCCACCGTTGCCCAGCTCACCGGGCGCATCTCTAAAATCGCCGCAGCAGCAAAGGGCCTGCTACAATCTTATGAAGAAACGGAGGGATAGAGTGTGGCGAAAAAACTGGACTCCATTGTAGAACTTGCGGCGCAAAAGACCCGCGAAATTTCCGCCAACAGCGGGAACTATATGGCGTTCCTGACCACCGCCGCCCACAACTTCAAGTACAATTTCCGCGACCAGCTTTTGATTTACGCACAGAAGCCGGACGCCACCGCCTGCGCCCAGATCGACTTCTGGAACAAGCATGGCCGCTATGTTAACCGGGGCACCAGGGGGATCGCCCTGCTGGTGGACACGGACCAGGGCTACAAGCTGCGGTATGTCTTTGATATGTCCGATACCAACAGCCGCCAGGGGCGCATGATCCCCATCTGGAAGATGGAGCCGCGGTATGAGAACGCGGTAATCGAGGCACTGGAGAACAGCTATGGCGAGTTCCCGGACCGCTCCGGCCTTGCCGCCTGCCTGCTGGAAACGGCAAAGGTCATCGTGGAAGATAACCTTGGCGACTACTACACGGAACTGCGGGGTGTCAAGGCGGGCAGCCTGCTGGAAGAACTGGACGATCTCAGCACTGAAACATGGTTTAAGGGTCTGGTGGAGAACAGCGTGGCCTTTATCATGCTGACCCGGTGCGGCATCGACCCCATGGACTATTTCAGCGGCGAGGATTTCGCCCATGTCTATGACTTTGACACCCCGGAAACCCTCTCCATCCTGGGCGGCGCGGTGAGCGATATTGCGGAAATGCCCCTGCGGGAGATCGCCAGCACGGTTTTGAGCCTGTACCGGGCAGAGCAAAGGGAAAATCGCACATTTGCGCAAACTCCAAACAGGCCGTATCATGATAGCAGGACAAAACAGGAAAGGAGCATTGAACATGGAACTGACATACCGGACGGAGGGCGACTACCGCCTGCCCAATCTGGAAGCGCCGGAGGCCCCGAAGGTCGGAAAATATGGGATGCTGCGGCGCAGTTACCTTCAGACCCACAGGAACGCCTACTACACGGGGATGCTCCTCAGCGGCAGGCTGAACGCCCATCTGGAGAAGATCGACCGGCAGGCCACGGAGATGGTGGAGCAGTTGATGGCGCGGATGGCGCGGGAGCAGGGCGTGACGGAGGAGCTGAAGGCCAGCGATCAGATGAAGTGGGTGGGCCTGATGAACAACATCCGGGCAGCAGCGGAGGAAGTGGCGCTGACAGAGCTGGTCTACGCGGACACATAAGCGGCCCGCTTATTGCTGGGGAAGAACTTCCACAGGCCCCTGTTGACGGGACATCCGCTACTGCCGGACTTCAAAACAGCCACCATGATTTTGACGCCCGCACGGACATCCCTTACTATCATGAGGACAGCGAGAAACAGGAATTACTCCGCATCAGCGACGCCCTAAAAGACCATAGGACCGAGATCGCCGCGTTCTTTGAAGCCCATGAGGGCAGAAAAGAGCGCGGCGATTTCATTAAGGGTTTCTTTGACAACACCTATGTGGAGAAAATTTTGAGCAATGGCCAGCGGGCCGGGTATCGGGCATGGGACGATGTGCTGAACCTCTGGCGCGGGGCGTACTTCTCCCGCGAGAAAGAGGAATTCCTTCGGTGGCCCCATGTTGCCGACACCATCTACGGGATGATCCTGCTGCACCAGTGGCTCGACCCGGATGAGCGCCCCCTGCCCAGCGAAGCGAAACAAGTCTCTCTCATAGAACAGGCAGAAGCAGAAAAGGCTTCGGCTTTTATTTTGCCCCAGGAGGCCATTGACTATGTTCTGTGCGGAAGGTACTCACCGTCCAAACTCCGCATCTATGACCAGTATCAGAAGCAGGAAAGCAGACAGGAAAATGCCAAATTCCTGAAAGCGGAATACGGCGTAGGCTCCTATTCCAACGCTATCCCCAGCAGCGGCTTTAGGGTAGACCACGACAGCACGGGCATCACCATCTCCCGCGACTACGGCGACCCTGACGGGAAATTCCTGCTGACCTGGGCCAAGGTGGAAAAGCGTATTGGGGAACTGATTGCCGCTGGACGCTACCTGAACCGGGCTGAAAAAGAGCATTATCCGAAATACCGGGCACAGGTAGAGCAGCGGAAGGCCCGTTGGGACATCGCAGCGGAGATTTGCTCCATCATTGATGATTATGTGGATTTCAAAACACGGACCGGTGAAACGGACCCATACAAGGAACTCCTACTTGCCAGAACGTGTGCGAACTCCTTTAGAATAGGGGAAAAGAAGTGCTATGTTCTGTCAGGAGATAATCTCTTTGTCCTACCCACCCTGCGAAACGCCATGCAGACGATCATCCGGGACAAGACCCACCTGACGGAACGCTGTGAGGCTGTGCTGGCTGATCTGAGCGGTCCCCTTGCCACACCGCTGGAACCCACCGAGGAGGAACTGAATCCGCCGCCCCCTCCAAAAAAGGAATACCGCTTGACCCTGGGCGACACGGTGTACCTGGGGGCGCAGGAGTATGAGCTGCTGGCCTATAATGAGCAGACCGTCCGGCTCTATGACCCGACCTTTCCTATTTTCAATAAGGAACTGCCCCGTGAGGAATTCGACCGTCTGCTGGCGGAGAACCCGCTGAACGACAGACTGCTTCAGGTGGCGGAGAACGCGGCACCCGTGGCTGACGCCGAAGAACCGGATGCCGGGGAATCGCCGGACGCCCCGCTGCCCGTGGGACGGATCGACTTCCTGGGCACGAACGGCAGCGTGGGCGAAAGCGTGGAGTACACCGGCGCGGAGGAATTTGTGGCGGCAATCAAGGAAGAAAACCATGCTGGCGCGCCCATGCGGATCGTCCTCTACCGGGACGGCCAGGGCCAGACCATTCCCCAGGACTTCCTTGCCGAACTGGACCCGCCGCCCCAGGGCTTCCAGGTCATTGACATGGCGCAGGCGCAGTTGGGGCGGGCAAAATGGCTCATTAACGCTTACTGTATGGAGGTCTTTGAGCAGGAGGCCGACTTCTCCGACCTCTCTCATGTCCCCCTGGCGTTCAGCTCCACCAGCGACAGCGCCCACACCGTAGAGATCAGTGTGGACTTGGTATCGTTCCGCCTGTCCTATCTGGTGGACGGCTCAGAGGCTGCTTCCATCCAATGCGCCGGCTTCCATGACCTGAATGAACTTCTCGCCAACCTGGATTTTGACGAGATGGTGGCCTTTGCGGAGGAGGAGTACAACAAACAGCGCCAGGGACGGGAACACCCCGCGGACACAGCGCCCAGTCAAGAGGAGAAGGCCGGCGCGGAGCCGGATGTCCGCTTCTATGCTGTGGAGCTGGACCGCGGCTCCCAAATCGCCTATGGCGTGTGGGATGGCCAGAACGACCGTATCTATGTGGACGATGAGGGCGTCAGCGAGGAATTTACCAGCCGGTGGCAGGCGGAGGAATACGCCCGTCAGTTGAACCAGGTGGAGCTCTGCGCCCGGTATTATGGGGAGGGCGAAACCATCCTGATCCGGCAGTACCCCAACGGCCAGTATTATGTCCAATACTGCTATGACGATCAGGATAACACGGTGTATGCAACGGCGAGTGGCTTTGATACCTTTGAGCAGGCCGAAGCAGCACTTTATACCCATCGGCCCCAAGCAAAAAAAGACCCCATCGCCGCCCAAGACCTCGCGTACCGGCAGGCCGCGGAATATTGGTCCGGCGATGAGCATCTTGTGATCTTCCGGGAACCGAACGGGACCTTCTGCAATCAGTACGGCTTCATTTCCGGCAGGGTGACGCCCACGACCGGGAGCTTTGCCAAACTGGAGGAGGCGGAGAAACAACTTTATGCGGACCGCCCTCTGGCCCAAAAGGTCCAGGCACGGGAGAAGCCGCCCGCCCATGCCCCGGCGGACCGGGACGAAGCGGAGCGCCGGTATCAGGTGGTGGTCTATCACCACCTGGAAAACGGCATGGACGAGAAGCTGGAATACGCGACGCCGGAGGAAGCGGAACAGGCGGCACGGGGCTATCTGGAAGGCACGATGGAACCAGACGGCTTTGCCTACGAGGGCGCGGCTGTCTACGACCTGCTGGAGAAGAAGTGGCTCCGCGTGATCGGGGACTTCCCCACACCGGAACCTCCCACCGCAAAAGAGGAACAACCTCTGCCCCCGCGGGAGGATACGGAAACGGCTGCTTCGGACCGTGACCTGCTCGGTAAGGAGATCACGCTGGAGGGCCGGCGGTTTCGTGTAGAAAAGATCGACGAGGATGGCCGGGCCTCCCTGCGGGATCTCACCTTTGAGGGCGCAGTTGGTTTCCCCATCGAGCGCGTGGAGCATATTTCCGTCATTCGGCGTCTGATGGGACCGGCTGAAAAGACAGCGGGACCGGGAAAGGGCGTGGAAAGTTCAGCAGATGGGCACGACCAAGGCGGTACGGAGCCGCCACTGGCCCCCCAGCGCAGGGCCAGGGTTTCCCCCTTTGTCCTCCATCCTGAAGTTCCCAACGCAGACCGGCATGAGTACCACATCACCGATGACGCCCTGGGCGTGGGAACCCCTGGGGAGCGGTTCAACAACAATGTCCGGGCGATCCGCCTGCTGAAAAGGCTGGAGGCCGAGGACCGGCTTGCCACCCCGGAGGAACAGGAGGTATTGGCGCGGTATGTGGGCTGGGGCGGTTTGGCAGACTGCTTTGACGAGCGCCACAGCAAGTACGCCGAGCTGAAAGCCCTGCTCACCGAGGAGGAATATGCCGCAGCCAGGGAGTCCACCCTGACGGCCTTCTATACTCCGCCCGTGGTCATCCGCTCCATCTATCAGGCCCTCACGAACATGGGCTTCCAGACCGGAAATCTGCTGGAGCCGTCCTGCGGCATCGGCAACTTCATCGGTATGCGCCCGGAGGCCCTGGCGGACTCTAAAATCTACGGCGTGGAGTTGGACGGCATCTCAGGCCGCATCGCCCAGCAACTCTATCAACAATCGTCTATCGCTGTCCAGGGGTTTGAAAAAACAGACCTCCCGGACAGCTTTTTTGACGCCGCTATCGGGAATGTGCCCTTCGGCTCCTTCAAGGTGATCGACAAGCGGTATGACCGATACAATTTCCTCATTCACGACTACTTCTTTGCCCGGACGCTGGATAAGGTCAGGCCGGGCGGTGTCATCGCCTTTGTCACCAGCAAGGGCACGATGGACAAGGACACCCCCACTGTGCGGAAGTACCTTGCCCAGCGCGCCGACCTGCTGGGGGCCATCCGCCTGCCCAACAACACTTTCAAGGACGCCGCGGGAACGGATGTGACCAGCGACATCCTCTTTTTGCAGAAGCGGGACGCCCTCTCCAGCGAGGAACCGGATTGGGTACACCTGAACACCGACGCCAACGGGCTGAAAATGAACCAGTATTTTATTGACCACCCGGAGATGGTCATGGGCGAAATGCGGGAGATCAGCGGCCCCTATGGGCCGGAAACCGCCTGCCTGCCCATCGAGGGGCGGGACCTGGGAGAACAGCTTGCCGCCGCCATTCAGAATATCCAAGGCTCCATCACCGAGTATGTCATGGACGACCCGGAAATCGAGGGCGAGGACAAGTCCATCCCCGCGGACCCGGAGGTACGGAATTTCAGCTATACCATCGTGGACGGCAAGGTGTACTACCGGGAAAACAGCCGCATGAACCCGGTAGAGGTGTCCGTGACAGCGGCCAACCGCATCAAGGGGCTGATCGGCATACGGGACTGTGTGCGGACGCTCATTGAGTACCAGACCGAGGACTGGCCCGACCAGGACATTCAGGCCCAGCAGCGGAAGTTGAACGCTCTTTACGACGCCTTTGTGGACAAGTACGGGCGGATCAACTCCCGCGCCAACAGCTCCGTGTTCAGCATGGACAGCGCCTACTTCCTCCTGACTTCGCTGGAGGTGCTGGACGATGAGCGCAACTTTGTCCGCAAGGCGGATATGTTTACCAAGCGCACCATCAAGCAGAGGGTCACGATCACCCATGTAGATACCGCGTCCGAGGCCCTGGCCGTGTCACTGGCTGAAAAGGCAAAGGTGGACATGGACTATATGGCGGAGCTGACCGGCAAGACCGAGCAGGAGGTCTACGCCGACCTGACCGGCGTGATCTTCCTGAACCCCATGCACGAGTATGGCGGTGGCTCCGAGGAAAAGTACCTCACCGCGGACGAATACCTCTCCGGGAATGTGCGGGAGAAGCTGGAATGGGCAAAACGAAGCGCCGAACTGTACCCGGAGGACTACACCGCCCATGTCCAGGCTTTGGAACGGGTGCAGCCGGTGGACCTGACCGCCAGCGAGATCGCCGTCCGGCTGGGGGCCACCTGGCTGCCCACAGAGGTCATTGACCAATTTATCTATGAACTGTTCGGGACTTCCCCCCGCAGTCAGCGGATGATACGCAGCCATTACTCCCAGCACACCGGCGCATGGAATATCGAAAGTAAATTTGCCGACAGGGGCAATGTCAAGGCGGAGAACACCTACGGCACCACCCGTGTCAATGGCTACAAGATCATAGAGGAAACCCTGAACCTCCGGGATTTGCGTATTTTTGACTATGTGGAGGACGAACACGGCAACCGTGTTCCTGTCCTGAACAAGAAGGAAACGGCTATCGCCCAGGGCAAGCAGCAGCTTATCAAGCAGGCGTTTCAGGACTGGATTTGGAAAGACCCAGCCCGGAGGGAGCGTCTGACAAGGCTCTACAACGACAAGTTCAACAGCATACGGCCCCGTGAGTATGACGGGAGCCACCTGAACTTTGTGGGCATCAACCCAGAGATCACCCTGCGGCCCCATCAGGTGAACGCCATCGCTCACATCCTCTACGGAGGGAACACCCTGCTGGCCCATGTGGTGGGAGCAGGGAAAACATTTGAAATGGTAGCTGCCGCCCAGGAGAGCAAGCGGCTGGGGCTGTGCCAAAAAAGCCTGTTCGTGGTGCCCAACCACCTGACGGAGCAGTGGGCGTCGGAGTATTTGCAGCTCTACCCCTCTGCCAATATTCTGGTGGCGACCAGGAAGGACTTTGAAACCAAGAACCGCAAGCGGTTCTGCGGCAGGATCGCCACCGGCGACTATGACGCCATCATCATCGGACACAGCCAGTTTGAGAAAATCCCGGTGAGTGTGGAGCGCCAGCGGTATCTTCTGGAACAGCAGCGGAGTGAGGTCCTGAACGGCATCGCGGAACTGAAAGCCAACCACGGGGAACGCTTCTCCATCAAGCAGATGGAGCGCACAAAAAAGTCCATTGACGCCAAGTTAGCAAAGTTGAACGACCAGAGCCGTAAGGATGATGTGGTCACATTTGAAGAACTGGGCATTGACCGCCTCTTTGTCGATGAAGCCCACTACTACAAAAACCTCGCCGCCTTTTCCAAAATGCGGAATGTGGGCGGCATCAGCCAGACGGAGGCCCAGAAGTCCAGCGACCTCTATATGAAATGCCGCTATCTGGACGAGCTGACCGGGGGCCGGGGCGTTGTGTTCGCCACAGGCACCCCCATCTCCAACACCATGGTGGAGATGTATACCATGCAGAAGTATTTGCAGTACCACACCCTGGAAGAACACGGCCTGCTCAATTTTGACGCCTGGGCGTCTACCTTTGGCGAGACTGTCACCGCCATCGAGCTGGCCCCGGAGGGCACCGGCTATCGGGCCAAGACCCGGTTCTCCCGGTTCTACAACCTCCCAGAACTCATGTCTATGTTCAAAGAAGTGGCGGACATCCAGACGGCGGATATGCTCAACCTCCCCGTCCCCAAGGCCAACTACCACAACATCGTGCTAAAACCCTCGGAACAGCAGAAGGAGATGGTGGCGGCGCTGGGGCAGCGGGCGGAGAAGGTCCGCAACAGGATGGTGGACAGTACCGAGGACAATATGCTGCTTATCACCAACGACGGGCGCAAGCTGGCCCTGGACCAGCGGCTCCTCAACCCCTTGCTCCCGGACAGCGACACCAGCAAAATCAACGCCTGTGCTGGGGATGTGTTTGATATATGGCAGCGCACAGCGGACCAGCGTTCCGCGCAGATGGTATTCTGCGACCTCTCCACCCCTGGCAAGAACCGGCCCATTGAAATGGTCCCAAACGAGCAGGGCGGCTACGAGATGGCGGAATTTCAGAATGTCTATGATGACCTGCGGAATAAGCTGATTGCCAGGGGCATACCAGCCGAAGAAATAGCCTATATCCACAGCGCCAACACGGAGACACAGAAAAAGGAGTTGTTCGGCAAGGTGCGCTCCGGGCAGGTCCGGGTGCTGATCGGCTCCACCCAGAAGATGGGCGCGGGCACCAATGTCCAGAAGAAACTCGTGGCGCTGCACCATCTGGACTGTCCCTGGCGCCCCTCCGACCTTCAGCAACGGGAGGGCCGGATCATCCGGCAGGGCAACGAGAACAACGAGGTGGACATCTATACCTATGTTACCGAGAACACCTTTGACAGCTACCTCTATCAGCTGGTGGAGGGCAAGCAGAAGTTCATCGGGCAGATCATGACCAGCAAATCCCCGGTCCGGTCCTGCGAGGATATAGATGAAACCGCCCTGTCATACGCGGAAATCAAGGCGCTCTGCACCGGCAATCCCCACATCAAGGAGAAGATGGACCTGGACATTGATGTGCAGCGTCTCCGGCTCCTGAAAGCCAACCACCTCAGCCAGCGGTACGCTCTGGAGGATCAGATCATTAAGACGCTGCCTCAGCAGATTGCCAAGTATGAGCAGTCTATTGAGGGCTATCTTTCCGATATGGACCGGCTGAAGGAGAACACCCACCCCAATGAGGACGGCTTCTCCCCCATGGAGGTGGAGGGGACCGTCTACACCGACAAAAAAGCCGCAGGCAGCGCCATCCTCGCCGCCTGCAAAGCCATGACCAGCCCCGAACCTGTCCCCCTGGGCCAGTACCGGGGCTTTTCTATGGACCTGTCCTTTGCAAGCCTGACCAGGGAGTTCAAGGTCACGCTGAAAGGGGCGCTGTACTACACCACGAACCTCGGCACAGATGTTTTTGGCAACATTCTCCGCCTGGACAATCTGCTGGAAAGCATGGAGGAGCGGATCAGCACCTGCCGGGAACAGTTGGAAAATACCAGGATGCAGCTCGAAAACGCCAAACTGGAGGTGGATAAGCCCTTTCCCCAGGAGGACGAGCTGAAAAGAAAGTCCGCCCGCCTGGATGAATTGAACATCCTGCTGAACATGGACAAGCGGGAGAGCGAGATCGTGGATGGAGATGTAGGGGATGAAGTCACCGCCCCCGCCCGTGGTAGTCCCGACCGCGAACGCTGAAAGAGTGAGAAATGTCTGACCCTCAAAAACATGATACGGGAGCAAGCCGCAGACTTGCCCCCGTACATAGTTTGTTGTATCATTTCCGCGGATGGGTGTCCCACGCCCACCTGTATACGGTATCAAAATTCATGATAGAATGGAGTTGAATGCTATGGCAACCTATCTCACAGGTGACACACATGGGAACTTTCTCCGCGTGGACACCTTTTGCCGCGCAATGGAAACAACAAAATCCGATACCATAATCATCCTTGGTGATGCTGGTTTCAATTATTACCTGAATGACCGCGACACCCGCGCAAAAGAGTATGCCAGCGCCATTCCGGTCAAATTCTTCAGTATCCACGGCAACCATGAAGCCAGGCCCCAGCGCATCCCATCCTATACGGAAGGAGAATACTGCGGCGGGAAAATTCTCTATGAGGAAGCATTTCCGAACATCCTCTTTGCTGTTGACGGCGAGATTTACAATTTCGATGGGTACAAGTGTATCGTGATCGGGGGCGCGTACAGTGTGGATAAGCACTACCGGCTGGCGCACGGGTGGCATTGGTGGCCGGATGAGCAGCCGGACGAGGAGATCAAAGCCGTGGTTGAAGCGCGGCTTGCCGCCTTACACTGGAACATCGACATTGTTTTGAGCCACACCTGCCCCCGCAAATATGAGCCGACCGAAGTATTTCTCTCCAGCCTTGACCAAAGCTCCGTAGACAAGAGTACCGAGGACTGGCTGGACGGCATAGAGGACCGCCTGGACTACAAAAAATGGTACTGCGGCCACTACCACACCCGGAAACAGGTCGACAAAATACAATTCATGTTTGAGGACTTTGACACGATGTTTATTCGTCTATGAATAAGGTATTCTATGTTACCTTTCCCGGCTACGGGGAGCGTTAGCGATTGACAAGCATCCGGCGTACCGATACAATAAGGAAAATGAAGCAGAAAGGACGGGGTAAGAGATGGGCCGACAGGATATGATGGGGCAGCCCGGACACGATACCGGCCTACCAGCTGACAAGAGTTATCTGGAGTGCGGCCTGCCTGACTTCCTGCGGGAGTCCATCGCGCAGATGCAGGCGGCCTGGGACCGGCTGGACCGGGGTGAGAAGGACCTGCGCTGGGACTGCGACTACTGCAACTTGCAGGCAGACATCAACAACGCGGAGGTCAATCAGGTCATCAGCTCGGAACAGGCGTGGTATCTCCGGGAAAAGTATCTGCGGATGGAAAGGGAGTGACCGCATGGGCGTCATTGACTTTACAGATATGCAAAAACGGAACAAGGCATACGCCGGCGCAAACGGCAAGAAGATTTCCGTCCTCTATGACGGGGAGCAATATATGCTGAAATTTCCGTCTATGGTGAAGAAGAACCCGGACATGAGTTAAGGTACCCCCGCACAAGGGCAATATTTTAACCGCATGAGAGCATTGTTATTGTAGATAGCATAGCCGATATGAGACAGATAAAGATGGTCGCAAGCCATTAAGGGCTTTCAAAACAGCTATCCTTATCACCACGATGTTTTTCAATCATGACTGATGCGGTAGTTGTTGAAACAAATGTTTGAAAATGATAGTTACCGAAAACTGCTGCTGTATACTGGGCGGCTCGAGAGTGTAGGGCATGGGAAAATCGGGGAGCGAAGGGCTGCGAGTGGCATGATACATAGATAACAGTAGAAAGTATGGATTTTTCCCCAAATGATTTACTTTTTACTGGTAACCCACACTAAACTTTTAATAAAGAGCTGTCGATATTTTAAATAAAAGATATGCGCAGTATTTGGTTTTTCTTAGTCAGTCGATTCTATAAATACCAGTTCTAAACAATAAGACAGAAGGAGGAAAAACGATGACGGTCAGCGATATTGCCAGGATGATGGCAAATGCGGACAGGTACAGGCGGCAAGGCGTTACGCAAAACCTTCCCAACGGCTCTCTGCCTCCAAAGGACCACGTGAACCCATATTGCCCAGAAGGAATGGATATTACAGGTCGGACGGATTTCCGTCGGATCGTTCCTGTTGACGAGGACGTTGCGAACAGGATCAGAGCACTGGTGTTTGAGAACATGAAAAACAACGGCGGAATGAGTGATGGAGAAGTTGAAAGCCAAGTTATAAAAAACTATATTATGTCGTTGCCTCCTGAAGAAAGAGCCGCTGCCGGATGGACATTAAATCAAATCAGTATACAAGAGGCTAAGCGTTTGGGAGAATATGTGCATCAGCGGGACCCGTCTTGGAATTGGGGAAAGCCAGTTAAGCCCGGTATCTTAAATGAATATCACCAAGGGATCGATCGGAAAGCATAAGAGAAATTGAAAATTCAGTCCGGCCGTTAAATTTCTCAGAGACGATAAAAATGTTTGTTAGAAAATTGGGGCCAGACCCATTTTTTCAAAACATAAGTGCTATACAGAGACGGTCTGCTCTCCATTAAGAGAAAACCCCGCCCGTGGCGGAGAGACCGCCAGAGGTCCCGCAATGCGGGACCTTTGGTGGCGCAAGCATCGCATTTTGATGTCAAAACGCCACTTGCAGGGGAAATCCCCTGACCCCAATGCCGCCAATCGACGGGACTTTTTGGCAGCACTGCCGGCAAGTTTGTGCTAGGAAACCGGGTTTGGCAATATTGCCAAAAGCGATTTTGGGTGGGGAAAGGTGGACTTCTGACAGCGTTGCCAAAAATCCATTTCCGGCCAGCATTTCGGAACAACATTGGTACCTCGGAAAATAAGGTTTGGCAATAGCCAACCACACCGCACCTGTGTCCGCATGAGCGCAAAGGAATACGATCTGTTGAAGAAACGGAACAGGGCCGCCGGACTGTCCGCCAGCGCATGGCTGATGCGGCAGATGGAAACCAACCGCCCCGTCCTGTTCAGGGAGGCGGAGACACGGCAGGCCATTGCCTTTATGAACGAGGCAGGCCGAGAGATCAACGCCATCGCCCGTGACTTCAACAGCGGTTACGGGACGGCAGAACAGCTCAAATATGCTGTCCGGCGGCTGAGTCAGGTGTATCAGCGCCTGCATGAGCTGAGAAAGAAGGGATGTCCCCAGGCGGATGACGAGATCATGCGGTCTGTCCTCACCAATAAGGGCGACCGCGACCATCGAATTTATGAGATACCGACCTCCGCGATTACGCTGGAAGGAAAGAAAATCCGGTATTTCGATTTTATTTCCTCGCTGCGGGATGAAGGGTGCAACCGCGCTTTGCGGCGAATCGTCCCCCGGATCGACATGGATAAAATCGGGAAGTTGATTTATGACACCCCATTCCTCAGTGATTTGCAGCGGCAATTTTATCTGACCATGCTGGCGGAGCGGAAGGCGAAGATACTGGATTTCGCTCTGGAAAAATTAGAGCAGGCGAAAGATGGACCTCTGCCAGCAAAACACAAAGCCGGGAAAGACCGGGACGTCCGATAAAGCAATCACATACCTTTTTGGCAAGGCCGTGTCTGCGGCCTTGCCGTTTTACATAGCCGGGAGGTTTTCATCTGGAGATCTCCCGGCTATCACTATTTTATAAGGAGTGATACAGCATGACCAACGAAGAAATGATGCGCCAACTTTATGAACGGATGGCAGCCGAGCAGCAGAAGTATAAGGCGTGGCTTCTGGAGCAGCCCCCCAATGTGATCCTGGACAATGCCTGCAAATACACGGTCCGAGAGGATATTGTGATGGAGATGGAGGTGCTGAAACTGACGGACGCTCAGGCCGCGGCCCTGCTGCGGTCCCGGACCCCGCTGGCGGATGTTTACCGGGCGTGGGAGCAGGCGGAAACTCACCACATGGACGATGTGCGGGATGTGATCGAGGCCCGCGCAGATACTGTCATACAGGCTGAAAAGGAAAAGGGCCAGCGGGAGGAACGGTAGGATGGGCTATGTCACCCCGGAGCAGATCGCTCAGGCTAAGGAATGGGACCTGCTGACCTACCTCCAGCGGTATGACCCGCACCAGCTCGTCCATGTGGGCGGAAGTACCTACTGCACTCGTGAGCATGACAGCTTGAAGATCAGCAACGGAAAATGGAACTGGTTCTCCCGCAAAATCGGCGGGAAAACAGCCCTGGACTATCTCATTAAAGTCCAGGGCTTTTCCTTTACCGAGGCAGTGGAGGCCCTGACGGGACCGAACTTCTCTCCCCCGTCTCCGGCGCCTCAAGCCAGGCCGAAGGAGCAGGAACCCCGGAAGCTGGTCCTTCCCCAAGCCAGCCGGTGCGCCACCCATGTTGTCAGCTATCTTCATGGGCGGGGCATTGACTATGATATGATCGACTACTGCATCCAGACCGGGCGCTTGTATGAAAGTCTGCCCTATCACAACGCCGTATTCGTGGGCCGGGACCGGCAGGGCCAGCCCCGTTACGCCGCCCTGCGGGGTATCATAGGGGACTTCAAGGGCGAGGCCCCCGGCAGCGACAAGCGGTATTCCTTTGCCATCGCGGAGGACCCCGCTGCACCCAGCGTCCACCTGTTTGAATCGGCCATCGACCTGTTGAGCTACGCCACCCTGCTGAAAATGAAGGGCCGGGACTGGCGGCAGGACGCCATGCTCTCCCTGGGCGGGGTGTTCAAGCAGAAACAAGAGTTTGTCATCCCCATGGCTCTCAGCCAGTACCTTCAGGACCACCCCGGCGTCCACACGCTCTGCCTCCACCTGGACAATGACGAGGTGGGCCGGGACGCGGCAGCGGGTATCATGGCTGGCCTGGGGGACAGATACGAAGTGCTGGACAGGCCGCCGCCCAGCGGCAAGGATGTAAACGATCTGCTGCTCCAGCGGAGGTTGGGGCAGGCAAAGAGGAAGGAGGAATGGAGCCGGTGAAAGACCATCAGGGCATGAAGATCATCGGGATAGACAATGGCTACGGCAACATCAAGACTGCAAACTGCTGTTTTCCCGCGGGGCTGACCGTTCATGACGCAGAGCCGGTATTCAAAGACGATCTGCTGGTCTATGACGGACGCTACTACCTGATTGGGACAGGCCACAAGGAGTTTAAGGCGGACAAGACCGGGGACGATGACTACTATATCCTCACCCTGGCCGCTATCGCCCGTGAGCTGAATGTATATGGCCTGACAGACGCCACGGTATATCTTGCAGTGGGATTGCCCCTCACCTGGGTGAGCCGGCAACGGGAGGATTTCAAAGCCTACCTCACGCGGAACCGGGAACTGGCCTTTACCTTCCGGGGGAAAGCCTACCGGGTGGAGATCGCCGGGGTGGATGTGTTTCCCCAGGGCTTCGCGGCGGTGGCCGGCCAGATCAGGGACTTCCAGGGCGTGAATATGCTCTGTGACATTGGCAACGGCACCATGAACATCATGTTCATCAACGACCGCAAGCCTGTTGTGGACCGGATGTTTACTGAGAAGTATGGCACCCATCAATGTATGCTGGCCGTCCGGGAGAATGTCATGCGGACCCACCATGCCACGGTGGACGAGTCGATCATCAACCGGGTGCTGCGGTTCGGCACAGCGGATATTCGGGAGGACTATCTGACCACAATCCGGGAAACCGCCGCAGAGTATGTGGGCGAGATTTTCCGCATCCTGCGGGAGCGTGAGTACAACCCAGCTCTCATGCGGCTCCATGTGCTGGGCGGCGGAAGCTGCCTGGTCCGCAACTTCGGGGCGTATGACGCCGACCGCGTGACCATCTACGAGGACATCTGCGCCACCGCCAAGGGCTATGAGTTCCTGTGTGAGCAGGCTTTGCACAGGGGTGTGAGCGGATGAAACTCAAACGGTTTTCGCTCCGATTTAACCTTGACCGGGAGAATGATCGCAGGGCGTGGGAAGCCCTGCACCGCATGGACGCCCGATCCATCAATCAGGAGATCATCGCCAGGATCAACGCAAAAGAGCAAACCGATGTGTTGAAAGAGTTGATCCGTCAGACCGTATCTGAAGAATTGGAGCGAACCACAAAGAACGGCTATGACCGGCCAGCGGCGCAGGCAGAAGCCAGCACGGAGGACCTAAACGCCGTGTTTGACTTCTTGAACAGTTTTTAGCGGCATCGCTTGTGATGCCGCTTTTTCCCGCCCGTCGAGGGGCATGGCATCACCTATGATGCCGCAAAAATCATAATAGGAGGTTGTCACTCCATGAGTGAAAAGGCCCTTTGTGAGGTCAATATGACCTATGCAACCATGCGAAGTTATTTTCGCGCAGCAGAACGTGCCCGCCAGCATTTGTCCGGCTTCATTGTGTTCTCTCCGGCCAGCTTTGACAAGGAGTATTCCGTGGAAAGCCGTACCTATGCGGTGTCCAGCGATAACAAGGCGTTTCGGCCTAATATGGGCGGATATTCCATCTATGCTTCGTCCCTGGATGGCTCCGATCCCTGTGTCCGTCTGGAACAGTACATGGCATCGGAGTACGGCGGCAAGAACGGCTGGCAAATTGAGCGGTGCTATATGATGTCCGATGAAGTGGAGCGGGCGAAGGCCCTCATGCGAATCGAAAAAGAGCATGAGCGATAACGGAGAGGCCAAGCCCGCACGCACTCACGCGCCGCAGGCGCGGAGGATGGCGGTATTGTCTTAGCAAGCAACGAATTGTGGGGCCACAATTCCGCTTGACAGGGGCTTGCCGCCCCTATGACCCTGCATTGAGAAAGGATGATCGTTTTGAAAAGAACACTTGAAATGAAGGTCCGTTTTACCAAAACGGAACTGGATGCCCTTACCAAGAAGGCCCGCAAGTCCGGCCTGTCCCGCGAGGGTTACTGCCGCCGCGTCCTGAACGGCACGGAGGTGAAGGAGGCCCCGCCCGCCGATGTACCTGTGCTGATCCAGGAGGTGCGGCGCGTGGGGAATAACCTGAATCAGGTCATGAAGCGGGCCAACGCCCTCGGACTGCTGGATGTGCCCCAGCTCCGCAAGGCACTGGAGGATAACCGGGCCGTGGAGAAGCTGATCGCAGACACCTATACCGTGCCTTCCGACTGACATGGCGGTGACCTCCATCTGGCCCATTCATAGGCGCGTGGACAAGGTAATCGACTACGTTCGGAACCCGGAAAAGACCACTGAGGCCGGCTTGCCGGAGCTGGCGTCCCTCCATGCCGTTGAGGATGTGGTGGAGTATGCCGCCGACGAGATGAAAACGGAGCGCCGGTCCTATGTGTCCTGCTTGAACTGCCGGGAGGACACCGCTGCCGCACAGTTCATGGAAACGAAGCGGCTGTGGGGCAAGCCGGGTGGCCGGGTGTGCTACCACGGGTATCAGTCCTTCAAAGCGGATGAGGTCACGGCGGAGACAGCCCATGAAATCGGCGTCAGGTTGGCGGAGGAGCTGTGGGGCGGGCGTTTTGAAGTTGTAGTGGCGACCCACTGCAATACCGGCCACTATCACAACCACTTTGTCATCAACTCCGTGTCCTGGGTTGATGGAAAAAAGTTCTACAACTCCCCCGCCGACTACGCCCGGATGCGGGAGGCATCGGACCGTCTGTGCCGGGAATACGCCATCTCCGTGATCGAGAACTCTGGCAGACAGACAAAGGACTATGCCGAATGGCGGGCCGAGCGTGATGGAAAACCCACCCACCGGGGCACTATCCGGGCCGACATTGACCGGGCTATCCGCGCTTCCACTACTGAGCGCGATTTCCTGCGGGTGCTGGACGAAATGGGCTATCAGGTCAAGACCCACGGGAAGGACGGAAAGCCCCTGAAATATCCCGCATTGAAGCCACCGGACGCGAGGGGCTATTTCCGCTTCCACAAGCTGGGCGAGGGCTACACGCTGGAGGAGATCAGGGTGCGTATTCTACGCAACATTCACAAGCAGCCCCCGTTCCCGGAGCTTGTCCATCACCTGCCCCAGCATTACCGGGTGCGGGGAAAGCCCCAGAAGAAAGTCACCGGCCTGCGGGCGCTGTACTTCCATTACTGCTATGAACTCCACATCATCGTCAAGCAGCCGGCATCCGTCAAGCGGGTGTCTTTTTTATTGCGGGAGGACATCGCCAAGCTGGACCGTCTGGACGCGGAAACCCGCTTTTTGGGGAAACACCACATTGGAACGATTGAGGAATTGACTACCCACCGGGAAACGGCGTTGATGGAGGCGAACGCCCTGACTGCCCAGCGGCAGGAACTCCGAAAGGACCTGCGCCGGCTCATCAGACAGGGCGACTTCGCAGGTATTGACGAGGTGAAACAGAATATCAGTTCCCTGTCCGACAGGATCAGGGCAGTGAGAAAGGATGTGGTCTTATGTGACGGCATCGCCCAGCGTTCCGGGCAGGTCCGTGAGAACCTGGGACGGCTGGTGAAGCAAAAGGAATTGGAACGAAAGGAGCGATCAAACGATGAGTTATTCAGGCGACGCGGCGGAGCAAGTCGTGAGGATGTCGCTGGAAACAGGTGAGGTTGCGGTCAGGCTGGCCGGCTCCGGGGCCAAACAGCTTGCCATTTTGATCTATGCCATCCTGCGTGAGCAGAAAAAGACGGCGGGCAAGGCCCGCCTGACCAATATGCTCCGCAGCGGCAAGGAGCTGAAGGTGTTTGCCGTCAAGGACAGCGACCTTCAGCTCTTTTGCCGGGAGGCAAAAAAGTACGGCGTCCTCTACTGTGTATTGAAGGACCGGGACGCCACGGATGGACTGACCGACATCATGGCGAGGGCGGAGGACGCCGGCAAGATCAACCGCATCATTGAGCGGTTCGGCCTTGCCACCGTAGATATGGCCCAGGTCAAGCAGGAGATCGAACAGAGCCGGGTGGAGCGGCGGATGGACGCCCCGGAAACACCTGCGGCGGAACCGGCAGCCGGGGTGGACACTCCCCAGGAGCCGATGACTGAGCGGGAGATGGATGGATTTCTGGACGCCATGCTTGCCCCGGCCCCGGAACATGGCCCGGTTGTTCCGGAGCGCAACGATCCGGACCGGGACCTGGATGAATTTTTGAAGGCGGCGCGGGGCGCGTCCTCTGCCAGAGAGGAGGGCAGGACCGAAAACCCCACCGTGGGCCGGACCGAGAAATCCCGTCTGTCCGAGCCTACCTCAAAGCCCAAAGAGGCCGCCGAGCCGGGTATCCCTGATCCGCTGGAGCGCCCCCGTCCCTCTGTCCGTCAGGCATTGAAGGAGATCAAGGCGGAGCAGAAGCAGCGGGCGGAGGAGAAAGCCAGAGAGAACGCTGGGCGGCAGAAGCCGGTCCAGCACAAAGCACCCCCAAAAAAGAAAATCAAAAAGCAAAAGGAGAGGTAATGTATGCCGAACTATGATGATCTGTTTACCGGCCAGCCCACCCAGCAGGAGGAGAAGCCCTTTGACAAGACGGTTTGGGCGGCGCGAAAGCAGGCGGAGCGCGAGGGCGTCTACGCCATGATCGACAGCTATGTGCAGGATATGGGCAGAGAGGGCGGGCTGTTCCAAGCCTACCTGGATGTGCAGGCCCGGTTTGACCTCTACTCCGTGAGCAACGCCATCCTGATCGCGGCCCAGTGCCCGGAGGCCACCAAACTGGCCGACTTCGACAGTTGGAAAGCCAACGGCGTGTATGTCCGGCGAGGAGCGGATGCTATCACCATTCTGGAACCGGGTAAGGAGTACCAGCGGGACGATGGCAGCGTGGGCGTGTCCTACAATGTGCGGAAGGTCTTTGACATTTCCCAGACCAGGGCCGCCCAGCGCCCCGCCCCCACCACGGTCCGGGATGAACGCCTGCTGCTGAAGGCCCTGATGAACGATGCCCCCTGCCGGTTTGCTATCTCCAACGAACTGCCGGAGGGCGTCAATGTGGCCTATCATCCCCAGGAGCATACCGTCTATGTCCGCCAGGGGTTGGACGCCCCTACCATCTTCCGGGGGCTGGCCCAGGAGCTTGCCCGCGCCCACATGGACCGTGATGGGATTACCTGTGAAAGCCCCGATTTTACGGCGTACAGCGTGTCTTATATGCTGTGCAAAAGAAATGGCGTATCGGTAGAGGGCTTTTCCTTTGAACGCCTGCCGGAGAGCTATGCCGGGATGGACGCCAGGGCGCTCCGGGCTGAGGCGGGTGTCATACGGGATGTGGCCGGGAGTATCTCCGCCGATATGAACCGACTCTTTGCCGCCCAGGAAAAGGCGCAGAAGAACCGAGATGACGAGGCGAGATAAGGAGGGCGCTCTATGCGTGATGAGAAGCGTGTGGTCACGCTGAATGACTACGAACAGCGGCTTATGGTGCGGGGCCTGACTGACTTCCGCAACGATGCCATCCGGGACGGCAAACCCACCGAAGATGTGGACGATCTCATTCTCAAAATCATAGACGCGCCCACGAAACGGGAGAAACGGAGGGCTGACCGTGAGGCAAGATAAGTTCTCCAAAGCCTACCTGACCCTCTACGCCTGCGGCGTCATTCCTGTGGTCTGGCTGGCCCTGCTGCTGGCCCCCTATATGGGCGGCGGACTGGTCTGGCTGGTGCGGTACGGCGGGGCCGCGCTGGACCATCCGTTTCACATTGTATGGTGTGAGGACAGCTTGAAAACTGTCCTCATTTTTTTGTTGTGCTATGGGCTGGGGATTGGCGTCTACCTCTCCACCGACCGCAACTACCGCAGGCGGGAGGAACACGGCAGCGCCAAGTGGGGCGACCCCAGAGCGATCAACAGGAAATATGCGGATAAGGAGCTGACCGCGAACAAAATCCTCACACAGAATGTCGCCATTGGACTGGATGGCCGCAGACACCGGCGCAATCTGAATGTCCTGGTGGTGGGCGGCAGCGGCGCGGGCAAGACCAGGTTCTACGCCAAGCCCAACATTATGAACGCCAATACCAGCCTTATCATACTGGACTGCAAAGGTGAAATCTTGCGCGACACCGGGGGACTGCTTGAAGCAAACGGCTACGACATCAAGGTGCTTGACCTAATCAATATGGAGAAAAGCCACTGCTACAACCCTTTTGCCTATCTCCGCAACGACAACGACATTCAGCGGCTTGTGACCAACCTGTTCAAGAACACCACGCCCAAAGGCGCACAGTCACAGGACCCCTTCTGGGATCAGGCAGCGCAGATGCTCTTGCTGGCGCTGGTGTTCTATCTCCACTACGAAGCTCCGCCCGAAGAACGGAACTTCTCCATGGTCATGGAAATGATCCGGGCTGGCGAGGTCCGGGAGGATGATGACACCTACCAATCCCCGTTGGATGAACTCTTTGACCGCCTGGAAATGCGGGACCCGGAGCATATCGCCCTGAAATATTACCGCAATTACCGCTCCGGCAGCGGCAAGACCCTGAAGTCCATCCAGATCACGCTGGTGTCCCGGCTGGAGAAGTTCAATCTGGAATCGCTGGCCGGCATGACGCAGACGGACGAGATGGAATTGTGGAGCTTAGGTGAAAAAAAGACGGCCATCTTTGCCGTGATCCCCGACAATGACTCCAGTTTTAACTTCATTGTCGGCCTACTCTACACCCAACTGTTCCAACAGCTCTACTATCAGGCGGATGTGGTACACGGCGGCAGGCTGCCCGTCCATGTGCATTTCGTCATGGACGAGTTCGCCAATGTCGCACTGCCTGATGAGTTTGACAAACTGCTTGCCACCATGCGGAGCCGTGAAATCTCCGTGAGCATCATTATCCAGAACCTCGCCCAGCTCAAGGCTCTTTTTGAAAAGCAGTGGGAGAGCCTTGTGGGAAATTGCGATGAATTTCTGTATATGGGCGGCAACGAGCAATCCACCCATGAGTATGTGTCCAAGCTGCTGGGCAAGGAAACCATTGATACGAACACCTACGGCCAGTCCAAAGGAAGGAGCGGCAGCTACTCCACCAACTGGCAGCTCACGGGCCGGGAACTGCTCATGCCGGATGAAGTGCGTATGCTGGATAACCAGTACGCGCTTCTTTTTATTCGCGGAGAGCGGCCCGTGCGGGACCTCAAGTATGACATCCTTAAACATCCCAATATCAAACTCACCACAGACGGCGGGGCGGAACCATACCGGCACGGTGAGGATGTCCACAGCATCGTGTCTATCCGCTTTGACAAGGAGCTGTTGAAGCAGGCAGCAGAAAAGGATGGTCAGGACGCGCCGAAACATCGTTTCATTCTTCTCACGGAGGAGGAGTTGGAACAAAAATTCATTGAACTGGAGGAACAAGAAAATGCTGAACAACAAAAAGGAAAATAAGCGGCTCCCCATGCCCGGTAAGGTAAAAAAGGGCTTTCGCTGCTACTGCACGCTGGTAATGGCCGCGGCCCTGCTGGGCTGCTGCTCCATGACGGCCTTTGCCGCCGATGACCCCCTGGAGGTGGTCAACAATTTGTCGGAGTTCATTTTTGGTTTGATCCGGGCGGTGGGCCTGATCCTGCTGGGCTGGGGCATCGTTCAGGTGGGCCTCTCCCTCCAGAGCCATGACCCCTCCCAGCGGTCCAACGGCTTCCTCACCCTGGCTGGCGGCATTGTTATAACCTTTTCCAAAGAAATTCTGACCCTTATCACCGGCTGATGATGCCAAGTTATCCGAACACAGGGGGCAGGCCCCAAAAGCCTGCCCCCAAAGGAGGTGCTTTGCGTGTCGGATAATTGGGTCGTGCAAAACCTGGAAAATGCGCTGGAGGTCTGGAATGGCAAGTTGAGCGAGATCTGGCAGCTTATCACCCAATCCCCCCAGGACTTCAAGGGCGGCGCGATCTGGGCCGTGATAGCGGACATTCACGGCGCGCTCCAGGCCATCGGCTACGCCCTGCTGGTGTTGTTCTTTGTGGTGGGCGTGGTCAAGACCTGCGGCAGCTTTGTGGAGGTCAAAAAGCCGGAACACGCGCTGAAGCTGTTTGTCCGCTTTGTTCTGGCAAAGGCCCTGATCACCTATGGCATGGAGCTGATGCTGGCCCTTCTGGACATCATCCAGGGTGTGGTGTCCTCCATTATGAACGCGGCGGGCTTCGGCGCGCCATCGTCCACTGTTTTACCCGCGGAGATCGTGACAGCCGTTGAGGATTGCGGCTTTTTTGAGAGCATCCCCCTATGGGCGGTGACGCTGATCGGCGGGCTTCTTATTTGGGTCCTGTCTTTTGTAATGATCCTGAGCGTCTACGGGCGCTTTTTTAAGATGTATAGTGCGTCCGGAAGTGCGGCGGTATAAGCCAAAGCACACGGATAGATGGAAATTCCGCCTATTGCACGGCGGTAGGATAAGGTAATCCAGAAAGGCAGGTGAAATAATCTCCTATCATCAGCCAGCTTATCCGGAGGGGAAACCTGATGGGGAGTGTAGCATGCTGGCAACGTCGTAAGTTGGAAAGCTATCATTCCACTACTGAACGGCAAGATGAAACGATATGAATGAGGTGCAAAGCTAAACTGCTTTAAGGGCAGTCCGAGGCGGCATACTTGAGCCGGCGGCGTAGGATAGCTGAATTCGCCGTATGTCATGGCAAATGGTGACATGTAGACACGATTTGCGAGATACCCATGATAGCCAGCCGCAGTCAGCGGAAAAGGACGAAAACCCACTCCGACATCATATCACGCTGTTTCCAGCTATCTAACCGGAGATTGCCTAAACCGGAACGCCATTTATGGCTATGGCCGCAGGACCTGAATATCCGGCAGGGCAACGGAGCCGCCGTAGTAGTCCGAGCAAGGGAAAACCTTGTACATGGCGAAGGGCGGCAGGGTATCACCAATTCACAAAAGGAAAGGTGTGTGAGACACCATGAGAAGTCCCCAAAATGTATTGGAGAGTTTAAGTTCCAAAGCATGCAACAGCAATTATCGGTATCAGCGACTCTACCGCAACTTGTACAATCCTGAATTTTATCTGATAGCGTACCAAAAAATACAAGCCAAACAAGGCAATATGACCGCCGGAACAGATGGTAAGACCGTGGATGGAATAGGCATGAAGCGTATCAATGCGTTGATTGCCAGATTGAAGGATTTTAGTTATCAACCCGCCCCGGCCCGTCGGACGTATATCCCCAAGGCCAATGGCAAAAAGCGTCCCCTTGGTATTCCCTCCTTTGACGATAAACTGGTACAAGAAGTGGTTCGCATGATACTAGAGAGTATCTACGAGCCGACTTTTCTGAATACATCCCACGGCTTTCGCCCAAAACGGAGTTGTCATACGGCACTCCAACATGTGCAAAAGAATTTTACTGGGGTCAAATGGTTTGTCGAGGGTGACATTAAGGGGTGCTTTGACCATGTTGACCATCATGCATTGGTCAACATCCTGCGCAGGCGCATTCAGGATGAGCATTTCATCGGGCTTATCTGGAAGTTCCTGAAAGCGGGCTATATGGAGAATTGGGTTTACCACAACACTTATTCCGGCACTCCGCAGGGGTCCATCATCAGCCCTATTCTTGCAAATATCTACCTCAATGAGCTGGATGTGTTTATGGCCCAATATGCCCAGACCTTTCGGCAAGGTAACAAGCGCCGTATCAACCCAGCCTATAAAAAGCCGCTGGATAAGCGGCGTGGAAAGCAGGAGTGGCTGAAACGGAACGAAAGTAAAATCTCCCCGGAGCAAAAAGCAACTGTTATGGCGGAAATCAATGAAATCAATCAATATCTGCGTACCATCCCGTATGTTGACCCGATGGATGACAGCTATAAACGGCTGGTGTATGTCCGCTATGCGGACGATTTTCTGATCGGAGTAATTGGGAGCAAAGCGGACGCAAGGCAAGTCAAGATCGATGTGGGAATGTTTATCCGAGAGCAGCTTCATTTGGAACTATCTCAGGAAAAGACTCTTATCACGCACGGAACAGACTTTGCCCAGTTCCTCAGCTTTCAGATTACCACCAGCAAGGAGCAGAACAGTACCCGCACCAAAGCGGGCTACGTTAAGCGCTCCTACACCGGGCGTATCAAGTTGTATGTGCCAAAGGAAAAATGGCTGAAACGGCTATTGTCCTATGGGGCACTTAAGATCCACTATGACAAAGACAACGGGAATAAAGAAATCTGGGAACCAGTTTGCAGGTCCAGCCTACGCAATCTGGATGACCTGGAAATCTTAAACCAATACAATGCAGAAATCAGGGGATTGTACAATTACTACCGTATCGCACACAACGCAACCGTACTGAATAATTTCCTCTATGTGATGAAGTACAGCATGTATAAAACCTTTGCTGGGAAATACCGAACGAGCATGCAGAAAATCATCCGAAAATATACCAAAGGAAAAGACTTTGTAGTGACTTATCAAAGCAAATCCGGTGAAAAGTCAGTTGTATTTTACAACCAAGGAATGCGTCGGGATACCCATGTTGACGCAACAAACCCGGACATTATCGGGCGGGCAAATGAAAATAGAAGCTACACAAGTCTTGTTCAGCGGCTAAAAGGCGGCCAATGTGAGTGGTGCGGAGCGACGGATGTGGAGATTGAAATCCACCATATCCGGAAGCTGAAAGACCTATCAGGAAAGGCGGAATGGGAGCGCCACATGATTGCGCGCAGGCGCAAAACTATGGCGCTATGCCATAACTGCCATGTTAAATTGCATGCCGGAAAACTGGACTGATACCTGGAGAGCCGGATACATTGAGAGGTGTATGTCCGGTTCGGAGGGGAGCGTTTGGAAACCTGCCGCCGAAATGCGGCAAGGCGCTGGGCGCTTACCCTACTGTATGCTGCGCTGGCCCCCATCCCCCTGTCTACTTTTGCCGGGGAACCCAGCCAGAATGTGGGCAAGAGCTTTCTCAAAAGCTACGCCGCCGTCTGTCTGGAGGGAGCCGTCATCGTGCTGGCCTGTATCATCTTCTCCGTGTTCGCCAGTTCCCCGCCTGTTGCTGACCCGGACGCTGCGGCGGCCTCGATGGTGTGGAGCTATATTGGCGAAATTACCTTTAATATGCTTATCTTGGTGGGCAGCGTCAAGATGTCCGACCATGTGGTACGGGAAATGATGGGCTTATAGGAGGCACATTGGATGAAACGGTTTTATATATTCAAAGACGGGGTGCAGAAAGGCCGCATGGAAACACGGGCGGAAGCGTTAGAGATGATCCGCCTGTGGCAGAGCCGCGAAACCCACTCCTTTCTGCGCGCGGAGTTCAGCATCATTGAGGGGGAGGAGGAGATTATCCCCTATCCCTCCCACCAGAAACCGCCCAGGCAGAAAAGGGGCATGGAGCGATAAAGGAGGAAACACCACCGATGAATGACCAAGTACACGATGCCCCCGCCTTGCGGCAGCGCATTGAGGAACAGACAGAGCTTGTCGGTAAATGGGAGGACGCCCGGAGAGTACCCGATCAGAAACGGCTCACCTGGTTTTATCCTGACTTCGGCTGCTATGTCCTGAACTACTATGTCACAGCGGAGCAGTTGGACGCCGCCGCAAAAGAGATGGAGCGTCAAAAGGCCCTGGCCGCTGAACGGCGGCGCAGCCGGAAACAGCATGAACGCCAGGAGCGATGACAGGAGGGAACACATTGGAAGTCAAAATCAACCGCGAGATCCGTAACTACACGGAGAGTATGTTTTTCGGGCTGTCTCTGCGGCAGCTCATTTTTTCTGCCCTGGCGGTGGCGGTGGCCGTGGGGCTGTACTTTCTGATGAAGCCCTATGCCGGTACGGAAACTGTGTCCTGGGTGTGCGTTCTGGGCGCGGCCCCCTTCGCCGCCCTGGGCTTTTTCACCTACCACGGCATGGCGGCGGAGCAATTCATCTGGGCGTGGCTGCGCTCGGAGGTGCTGGAACCCAGAGAACTGCGCTTTGAAGCGTCCACCCTCTATTACGATCTCTTGAAGCCCAGCATAGACAAGTGGGAAAAGGAGGAATACAAGCGCCATGATTAGAAGTATCAAGACCATCATGCGGCAGGACCGGGAGCCATACCGCGTCCCCCGCAGGGTGCAGGATGTGATCCCCATTCAATGCGTCTGGCCGGACGGCATATTTAAGGTGGGTATCAAGTTTTCCAAGACCTACCGTTTCACCGACATCAATTACAAGGTGGCCGGTCAGGAGGATAAAGAAACCATGTTTCGGGTCTACTCGGAACTGCTGAACAGCCTGGATTGCGCCGCTACCACCAAGCTCACCATCTGCAACCGCCGTCAAAGCCAGGCGGATTTTGAGCAGTCTGTCCTCATGCCCATGCGGGAGGACGGCCTGGACAAGTACCGCAGGGAGTACAATCAAATGCTCATGGACAAGGCGACCGGGGCCAATGGCATCACCCAGGAGAAGTATGTCACCATCACAGTCTACAAGCGGGATATTGAGGACGCCCGCGCCTACTTCACCCGCATCGGAGCCGATTTGGCCGCCCGCTTCGCCGCCCTCGGCTCCAAGTGCGTGGAGCTGGACGCCACGGACCGGCTCCGTATTCTCCACGATTTCTACCGGGCCGGAGACGAGGGCAATTTTCATTTTGATATGGCGGATATGGCCCGGAAGGGCCACGACTTCAAGGACTACATCTGCCCGGACGGGATTGAGAAGCACAGCGACTATCTGAAGCTGGGCGACCGCTATTGCCGGGTGCTGTTCCTGAAGGACTACGCCAACTATATCCAGGACGAGATCGTGACGAACCTGACCGACCTGGACCGCAATATGATGTTGTCCATCGACATCCTCAATGTGCCCACAGACGAGGCTGTGCGGGAGGTGGAGAACCGTCTGCTGGGGGTAGAGACGAATATCACGAACTGGCAGCGCCGGCAAAATCAGAACAACAACTTCTCCGCCATCGTCCCCTACGATATGGAATTACAGCGCAGGGAGAGCAAGGAGTTTTTGGCCGACCTGACCACCCGCGACCAGCGGATGATGCAGGCTGTTCTCACCCTTGTCATCACCGCCGACACCAAGCAGCAGCTTGACACCGACACGGAGAAGATACGCTCCCTGTCCGGGCGGTGCCAACTGGCGGTGCTGAAATACCAGCAGATCGACGGCCTGAACACCGTCCTGCCCATCGGGACACGGAAGATCAACGCCTTCCGCACCCTGACCACGGAATCGCTGGCCGTGTTCATGCCCTTCAAGGTGCAGGAGATCATGGACCGGGGCGGCATCTACTTCGGGGAGAATGCCATCTCCCACAACCTTATCATGTGCAACAAGGCTAATCTGCTCAATCAGTCCTCCTTCCGGCTGGGCGTTCCCGGCTCCGGCAAGTCCTTCAGCGTCAAAGAGGAAATTGTGTTCCTCATTCTCAATACGGATGATGACATTCTCATAGCAGACCCGGAGGGAGAATACGCCCCCCTCATTGAAGCCATGGACGGTGTGGGGAGCGTGATCCGGGTGGCCGCTGGGGGGAAAGACCGGCTCAACGCCATGTATATGGTGGACGGCTACGGCGAAAACAACCCCATTGTGGTGAAGTCGCAGTTCATCATGTCCCTGGTGGAGCGCATCGACCCCAAGGGCGTGGGGGCCAAGCAGAAGTCCATCATTGACCGCTGTACGGGGGACTTGTATGAAGAAGCAGAGCAGAACGGTACAGTTCCTACCCTCGCCGCTCTCCGTGAAAAGCTGATGGAACAGCCGGAGGCGGAAGCGCGGGAGATCGCCCTGGCGCTGGAGCTGTTCACCACCGGCTCCCTGGACATCTTCGGCCACGACAGTACCGTGGACCTGGACAAGCGGGTGGTGGTGTTCGACATCCACGGCCTGGGCGAACAGTTGAAGCCCATCGGCCATCTGGTCATCACCGATACCATGCTCAACCGCGTCACCTTAAACTGGAAGAAGGGCAGGCGCACCCATGTCTTTATCGACGAGTTCCATGTGATGTTTGAGAACGAGTTTTCCGCCGCCTTTTTCAACTCCGCGTGGCGGCAGTTCCGCAAGCGCAACGCCTATCCCACCGCCATTACCCAGAATGTGGAGTATCTTCTGGACTCCGTACAGGCCAGTACCATGCTCAGTAACTCCGAGTTCATCGTCATGCTCAATCAGGCGGCGGGCGACCGGGAGAAGCTGGCCCATCTGTTGAATATTTCCGAGGAGCAGATGAGCTATATCACCAATGCAGACGCCGGGTGCGGCCTGATTAAATACGGTTCTGCCCTGGTGCCTTTCGTCAATCGTTTTCCGCACAACACGGAGCTGTACCGCTTGATGACCACCAAGCCCGGTGAGGGCCGCTTTTCCGGGGGACGGGCCTAATGCCCGTCCCCCTTTTGATTGGAGGGATGAAAATGCCATTGAACATCAAGCCATGCCACCTGCGGGCCGCAAGGGACTATGTGGGCCGGTATCACCGGCACAGCATCCCACCCGTGGGCGGTAAATTTGCCGTGGCCTGCTATGATGGGGACCGTCTGTGCGGCGTTGCCATCTGTGGCCGTCCCGTTTCCCGGTATCTGGACGATGGGCTGACCCTTGAGATCCTGCGCTGCTGCACGGATGGGACTGACAACGCCTGTTCCAAGCTCTACGGAGCCTGCTGCCGTATCGGGTTTGATATGGGCTATGACCGTATCATCACCTATACGCTGGCATCGGAAACCGGGGCATCTTTGCTGGCCGCTGGGTTTACTTTTGACGGCATAGCCGGAGGCCAGGTGTGGACGGGCCAGCGCCACAGGGACTACTATGTTGCCCCCGCAGAGCGGAAACACCGTTGGATGAAAAGACGGATTGGTGTGACGCCATGAGCAAAAGCAAAATTAAAACCCGTGAAAAGGGTAAAGACATTAAGGTACTGGACAAGTCCGCTGTTGTAGGCCAGCGCATGAAAAGCGCCTTCATCCGTTCTAAAAAGAACGCGGAGGCCCTGATGGATGACCGGCAGGCCACGCCCAATGAGTATGCCGCGGATAAGACAGAGCTTGCCGCCGATGACCTTGCCCACGATGCGGCAAATGTGGCCGCGTCCGGCGCGAAAACGGAGGTGCGGCAGGGCCGGAAGCTGTTTCAGCGCCAGCGGGAGAAATGGGCGGCAGAAAAGCGCCATGAGAATACGCCCCCCATTGAACAGTCCCACGCCCCTGTACCGGCCCAGGGTATAGCCCCAGATGGGCATACTCCGCAGCATAAGCGCATGGCGGAGCGCCCACCCACCCAGGCCGGCATAGAGCGCCCAACGGATACCACAAGCCCTTATGTGGAGAGAGGTCGGGCCTTTGCCAAGAAGCAGGCCGAGCGGAAACGGCAAATTAGAGATCGGGCTGTTCAGTCTGACCAGCCATCGCTGATCAAGACCCCAAACGCCACACAAGCGTCCCGGCAGAAAGAACTTCCCGTAAAAACGGCAAAGCAGCCCGCCCAGGCTATGGGGCAGGCCGCAAAGGACACAGGCACGGGCACGAAGAACACCATCAAACGCGCCCAGAGAACGATAAAAACTGCCCAGCATACCGCCAAGACTGCTCCACGCACGGCGAAAACCGCCATCAAGACAGCGGACCATACGGCAAAGACGGCGCAGGCCACAGCCAGAGCCGCGAGAGCGACCGCCCAGGCCGCCCGCGTCACAGGAAAGGCTACCGCCACCACCGCAAAAGCCGCTGCAAAAGGCGCATCCGCTGCGACAAAGGCCCTGCTTGCGTCCATTAAGGCGCTGGTGACCGCTATCGCCGCTGGAGGATGGGTTGCCATCCTTGCCATTGTGGTGATCTGCTTGATTGGCCTGATCGCCGCCTCTCCCTTTGGCATCTTCTTTTCTGGTGAGGACAGCGGCACGGGCCAGACCATGCCCACCGTTGTCCAGGAGATCAACTTGGAATACGAGAGCAAGCTGGAAGAAATCGAGAGCAACGCCGCCCATGACCGCCTGGAACTGTCCGGCTCCCGTGCTGTCTGGCCCGAAGTGTTGGCCGTCTATGCCGTGAAAGCTACCACTGACCCGGACAATCCTCAGGAAGTCGCTACGATGGATGACAGGAAAAAAGACCTTCTGAAAGAGATATTTTGGGCCATGAACGAGATAAGCCACCGGACAGAAACGGCGACCACTACCCAAACCGTGGAAACTGATGATGGAAAGGGCAACATCATTGTGGAAGAAGTAGAGGTAACGGCTACGACCCTTTATATTACCGTGACCCACAAAACCGCGGATGAAATGGCGGACATCTACAATTTTACCGCTGACCAGCGAGAGATGCTTGCGGAGTTACTGGCTGAAGAAAGCAACGGTATGTGGAGTGCTGTTCTATACGGCATTGGCACAGGTGATGGGGAGATCGTAACGGTGGCCCTCTCCCAGCTCGGCAATGTAGGCGGTCAGCCCTATTGGTCCTGGTATGGCTTTGAGAGTCGGGTGGATTGGTGCGCCTGCTTTGTTTCCTGGTGCGCCAATGAGTGCGGCTATCTGGACGCTGGTGTGATCCCCAAGTTCGCAAGCTGCTCCATCGGCATCCAGTGGTTCCGGGAGAGAGGGCTGTGGCAGGACGGCAGCTATGAGCCGCGCCCCGGCGACCTGATTTTTTTCGACTGGGACGATGAGGACGAAGGCCAGGACGGAGCGGCAGACCATGTGGGCATCGTGGAAAAGGTGGAGGGCGGGATCGTCTACACCGTGGAGGGCAACTCAGGCAATGCCTGCCGGGAGCGTCAGTACGCCATTGGACACGCTGAGATCTATGGATACGGTACGCCCGCCTATTGATGTATTTTTTCGCCCTGGACTGACCGGAAACAGTTAGTCCAGGGCATCCGTTTAGTTTCTTTTTTAAGCCGCTGTGAAATCAGCCCAGATTTCACAATACATGGCCGTCAGGCTATGTATTGAAGTACCCTCTTAGTTCCTAAAGGGTTTTTGTTGTGAACCTTTAGCTATTTTGTATAATTCTTCTATTTGCTGTGCTGAAAAATATAAGCATAAGGGTAGTGTTTGAAAATATGACTGAAGATCTTCCAGAGAAAGATTTTTGTCTTGATAGTCTTTAATTATGGCTATGATCCGCTCTATATCTGTCATATTTACTATTTCAACCTCTCGGCTCTATTGCGTTTCCTCACAAACTTTCGCGCCGCCTCCCGGCGTTCCTCGCTGTATGGCGGCGAGGATTTCTTACTTTTCATTATACCGTGCCGCAGGATTTTCTTCAATCCCGCTTCTTCGGCACCAGCACATAAATCCTGTTCGGCGCTCCAATTCCCTGACGCACCCGCAGGATCAGTCCGGCGTCCTCCAGCTCCCGCAAGGCCCGCTTGCAGGTCTGCGTACTGCGCCCCGGCGCCACGGCCAGCTCCACAACGGGAAATTGGCGGGGTTCAGTTTTGGGTATGGGAAAGGCGCGGCCTGTCTGCCGCGCCTTGGTGTGATGTTGCTATTTTTGATTTAGACACAAAATTATTTTTTGAAGTGAGCCAGATCATACGGATAATATTGCTGGTTTTTCAGGCAGCTATCGTCTATTCCCAATATTTTAACCGCCGCCGCAGTTTCGTTGCTCCAATATCCATAATAAGTCATTTGGTCGGACTTATGAGTATCATACCATGCAACACCATAATGACCTTTATACCATTTCTTTTCTAAATATGTTTTGATGTCCTTGGCTTTTTGGGGGCTGTTTTCAATGATATTGCGTAAGGTTTGGTGGGGATTTTTCATAGCAACTTTCCATGTCTGATAGTCCGGCCCTCCCTCTCTCGATGAAAGCAGAAATCCAACCAGCCAATCTTTTCGCCCGTATTGACAGGCAGCTTTTGAAACAATGTCCCATGTTGTGCCATCCACCTCATACAGCACCGCAAGAGCTACTGTATTTATAAGATCTGCCTGACCGATGGTAGTGTCCCAATTTTTTGCCATCGTGCAAAGAACTTCAGGCCATTCCTTACTCAAATCATTCAGTTCGGCACCCATACTATATTTTGCTGTGAGTACCGAAGATTTCAGTTCGGCTATAAACGCTTCAACCAGGCAAATTCTTTCTTTCGGTACTTGTTCTTGCTTTATCATATCGGAAAAACGGTCGATCCGCTTTTCCTGCTGTTGAATATACTTTCTAAAATATGCTTCATTTTTAATCTGATCTCTTACCTGCCTACCTTTTAACTTATCAAAAAATCCCATATAAGTTCTTCCTCCTGTTCACCTTCCGCTGGCTGGACAAAGTGTCCAGAGGCGAGGAGCTTACTGATGTTGGGCTTTTCGCCTTGCTTTTTTCTGTGCGTGTCTACTTCGGTGATCTTGTTCAGGCGTGGAAATACTCACAATATCTACAATACATTTCGTCCGCTTTAGATAGAAAAACGAAACCGGCCCACGGCACATATCCGGGATCAAAGCATTGTTTTGATATTGCTTTTTCATCTGCCGTAAACAAATAACAAAATGCCGCGGCGCGTCCGTTCCCTTTTCTGTAAGCCGCCAATTTTCCCAAGAGCTTTCCGCATTTGATCCCGGCACCGCGCCTTCTGAAAAAACTTCGCCTTCAAAAAGAATAAGGTCTTTTTTGAAAATGTCAAGCCAGTGTTTCCAATAGCGTAAAATCCAAAACAGTGCAACAGCGCCACACAATGCAGACACACATAATATATCACTGTCCAATATAAGTTGAGGATTTTTCAGACCAAGGGCGACAACCATCAAAATCCCTGCGGCGGAAAATATTTTGACATTTACTACTCCGTAAATGGAATAGCCTTTTGTCCTTCGGTATATTTCTCTCCTGCTCAATACTTCGTCTCCTTCCGCCGCCTGCTGGCTGGACAAAGTGTCCAGAAGTTGGGCGGGGCGGTCGTGCCCCCGGCTTTGGGACACTTTGTCCCAGCGGGGGCGTGGCCCGTAAAGCTGATTTCATTTTACCACTGGCGGCAGGAAATGGGAAGTCCCTCACCACTCCATATCCCTGTCCCGGCGCTGGGTGTGGGTCTGCTCCTGTCTGCGGCGGGCCATGTAAAAGGTGTTGCCTTCCCTTACTGAAAATGGGTGAAAAAATGACCGTCCTCCGGGATGTTCCCGGTGAGCGGTCAGGGTGTCAGTGTGTTCAGTTGTAAGGCCCTCGGAAGGGGGACAGACGCAGGGCGGGTGTTTACCTTTTGGGGGCGGGCGCGGGAAGCAGCGTAAGCCGCTCAAAGGGCGCAGTCCCTTGGACGGGGCGCAGTGACGCAAAAACGGCGGGTTGCTCCATCTGGCAATCCGCCGTTCCGCCTCCCAGAGCACACATACATGGCTGTTAGACCATATAAGTGTGCATTTCGTTCCTGAAAAGATTTTCCAATTACTTAATAGTCAAATTTAGCATTTCCAAAGTATTTGTACACACTTCTATCAATGCTTACTCTGTACCGAAAGCTAACTATCCATGATTATAATATTTTTGGTATTCCGGCAGAATACCGTATTCATTGGTAATAACCTCTTTGGAGAGGGGCTGGTCGAACGGGACAGCGAGGTATGGAGAGCTCTGGAAGGGTTTTCTTCCTTGCCAGAGCTGTTCATATAACTTCCAGCGTTCGGCCGTCATGGAGTTTGGATTGCTTTGATCCTCATGCTTCCAAAATTGTCCGCCCAGAAGATAGCTCTCCATCATTTCTTCCCAGTTCTGAAAAAAAGCCTGCGCCTTTGTGCCAGCATCTACACACAAATCCAACATTTCCTTCATATTGATGTAGCCTGCCAGATAGCAACATTGCGTGATATATGCGCAGCGTCCCATATCCCAGCCTAACAGGGCATTTTCCCCATAACGCCGCCATGCTGTCAGCATTTTCGGCAGGTAGCTATCTTCATCGGCTTTTGGATTAGTTTTGCGGGCCTCCTCAATGAGCTGGACTTCTGTAGCATCCTTATATTTATGCG
>ENA-OPCE01000217-OPCE01000217.1-human-gut-metagenome-genome-assembly--contig:-NODE-217-length-54223-cov-4.479250_pt1 | contig 54223 bp, 46 predicted proteins | sample MGYA00241247_ERZ501474 | MGnify/ENA primary metagenome ERZ501474 (study PRJEB25962, sample SAMEA2042572) | human gut metagenome | biome: human gut; feature: human-associated habitat; material: faeces... | reverse complement strand
ACGATGACATAGTAAGTAATGTTCGTGAGAACTTACATTATCTCGATGTGAGTATATTTAATCACATTTTGAGTGGCAGGAAGACGATGCTTAAGCTAAAGAAATATTTTAAAAAATATTGGCTATTATTTGTATTAGCCATCGTTTGTATATTTGGACAGGCCTATACTGAATTAACACTTCCTGATTATATGTCTGATATCGTATCTAGCGGTATTCAGGCAGGAGGCTTCGATTCAGCTGTGTCTCCTGTATTAAGTGAAGAGACATATAATCATTTATTATTATTTGTATCTTCAAAAGATCAAAAAGTATTAGAAAATGCGTATAAGAAGACTCCTGCAAAGGATGTGGACAAGTCTTATTATAAGACATTCAAGAAAGCAAAGAATCAGGCTTTATATATCTTAAAGAAAGATGTAGTTGAAGAAAAACTCAATAAAGTACTCACTAAACCAATGTTGATTGTTTATTCTATGAATAAGATGAAACCTGGTACAAAGCAGTATAAGTCATTTGAAACAAAGATTGATTCAGCTATTAATTCTGCTAAGGAAGGGTATCAAAAAGGCTTAGATGGCTATAATAAAGGTTTAGAACAGTATAATGCTGGTATGGCTAAGTACAATCAGGGTGTGAAGCAGTATGAACAGATGCAGACTGCTATTAAGCAATATGATAGTGCATTAAATGCACTAAACACTCAATTTGGTTCATATGAAAAAGCCAAAGAAATGCAGAACACTTTAACTGCACAATATAATGCATTACCTGAGGGTGACGCAAAAACAAAGCTTCAGGCTCAGTTATCTGGTATTTCTCAAGCAGTTGCTGGTTATGAAAAACTCAATGCCTCAGAAGCTCAGATGGCGCAAATGAAAAGCCAGTCTTCAACAATCAAGAAACAGCTTGATGAAGCTAAAGAAAAAGTCGCTTCTGCAAAACCTCAATTAGATGAATCTAAGAAGAAACTAGATGATGCAAAAGCACAGATTGATGACATGGAAACACATTTAAACAATGGAGATATTTATTATTTCATTGGTTCAATGGGTGAAGATGAACGTAATAAGATGTTTGAAAGCGTCGATAAGCAGATGAAGACTATGGGTGAATCTACAATGAAGATTGCAGCTGGTGAAGGTGTTAAAGCGGAATATAAGAAGCTTGGTGCTGATATCAATAAAGTACAAAACCAGTATATTGCTCATAAAGGTATTCAGATGTTAGCTATTGCCTTACTTGGTGCTGTGGCTTCTATCTGTGTTGCATTCTTAGCATCAAAACTTGGTGCATCAGTGGCAAGAGACTTACGTTTAGCTGTATTTAAGAAGGTTGAAAGCTTCTCTAATACTGAATTCAATAAGTTCTCTACAGCCTCTTTAATTACTCGTAGTACAAACGATATCGTTCAGATCCAGATGGTTCTTGTGATAATCGTAAGAATGTGTATGCTTGCGCCGATTAATGGTATTGGTGGTATTATGAAAGCTGTCAAGAACTCACCATCCATGACATGGATGATCTTCCTAGTTGTCATTATTATATTTGGAGTACTTGGTGTGACTTTCTCTATCGCAATGCCTAAATTCAAGATTATCCAACAATTAATTGATAAATTAAACTTAGCTATGAGAGAAAACTTATCAGGTATTCTTGTTATTCGTGCATTTGGAAATGAAGAAGAATCTGAAAAACGTTTTGATCAGGCAAACAAGGATTTAACGGGGACAAATTTATTTGTTAATAGAGTGATGGTTTCATTAATGCCTATCATGATGTTTATTATGCAGGGTATGACTTTACTTATTATCTACTTTGGCGCAAAGCAAGTTGATTTAGGTAATATTGCGATTGGTGAAATGATGGCCTTCTTACAGTATGCCATGATTATCGTTATGAGTTTCTTAATGGTCGCAATGATTGCAGTTATGTTACCTCGTGCAAGTGTAGCCGCAAACCGTGTAGCTGAAGTATTAAATACTGAACCTACAATTGAAAACCCAGAACAGATCACTTCTTTTGATGAAGAGAAGAAAGGTCTTGTGGAATTCAAACATGTATCATTTAAGTATCCTGGTGCTGATGAACCAGTCTTAACTGATATTGACTTTACAGCCCGTCCTGGTGAAACAACAGCCTTTATTGGTTCAACAGGTTCAGGTAAATCAACACTTATTAACCTAATTCCTCGTTTTTACGATGTCACTGAAGGTGAAGTGATGGTAGATGGTGTGGATGTAAGACATGTTTCTATGCATGATTTAAGAGACCGTATTGGTGTAGTACCTCAGAAGGGATTATTATTCTCAGGTACAATTGAATCAAATATTAAATATGGTGCCCCTGATTTATCTGATGAAGAATTGGCTGAAGTGATTGATGTTGCGCAGGCAAAAGAATTCATTGAAACAAAACCATTAGGTGTTAAAGAGCCTATTTCTCAGGGTGGTACAAACGTATCAGGTGGACAGAAACAGCGTCTCGCAATTGCAAGAGCACTTGCGAAAAATCCTGAAATTCTTATCTTTGATGACAGCTTCTCAGCACTTGACTTCAAGACTGATGCAACACTTAGAAAACGTCTAGGAGAAATGACTGCCAAGACTCATAACACTGTCTTAATCGTTGGACAGCGTATTGCATCTATTATGCATGCAGATCAGATCATCGTACTTGATGAAGGTAAGATTGTAGGAAAAGGCACTCATGAACAATTAATGAAAACATGTTCTGTCTATCAGGAAATCGCCTTATCTCAGTTATCAAAGGAGGAATTGGACAATGAATAAAAATCGTCGCGCTCCAATGGGTATGGGCAGAGGCCGTGGTAATAATGAAAAAGCGAAGGATTTAGGTGGTACATTAAAGAAGTTACTCGCATACTTAAAACCATATCATTTTAAAATTTGTATGGTTATGGTATTCGCGGTATGTTCTACTGTTTTTAATATTATAGGTCCTAAGGTTCTTGCGAAAGCAACAGATAAATTATCAGAAGGTATCATGGCTAAAGTAGCCAATACCGGTGGTATTGATTTTAATTATATCATCAAGATCTTATTGATTCTTGTCGTGTTATATGCAGCTAGTTCTCTATTTAGTTATATTATGAGCTGGATCATCTCTGGTGTATCACAGGATGCAGCCTTCTCACTTAGAAAAGATATTTCTGAAAAGATGAACCGTTTACCACTTTCTTATTTTGATAAGCATACAAGTGGTGATATTCTTTCTCGTGTGACTAACGATATTGATACAATCGCTCAGTCATTAAACCAGTCTTTATCTACACTTATTTCTAACGTAGTCACTCTTGTTGGTATCTTTATTATGATGCTTACAATCAGCTGGCAGATGACTTTAATTGCAGTTGTAGTATTACCTGTATCAATGATCTTAATGCGTTTAGTCATGAAGCATTCACAGAAATACTTCACTCAGCAGCAGAACTCACTTGGTGATGTCAATGGTCATATTGAAGAAATGTATGGTGGACATCAGGTAGTCAAAGCGTTCAATGGTGAAGAAAAATCTGTAGAACAGTTTGAACAATACAATGAATCACTTTATACATCTGCATGGAAATCACAATTTTTTGGATCACTTATGATGCCAATTAGTAACTTTATCGGTAATATCGGTTATGTAGGTGTTTGTATTATCGGTGGTATTCTAGCAGGTTCTAAAACAATCACTATTGGTGATATCCAGGCATTTATCCAGTATGTTAGACAGTTCAACCAGCCAATCTCACAGATTGCTCAGGCGGCTAACTTATTACAAAGTACTGGTGCAGCTGCAGAACGTGTCTTTGAATTCTTAGAGGAAAAAGAACTTACAGAAGACTCAGCCACTCTTACAACTGAAGAAGTACAGAATATGAAGGGTGCTGTCACTTTTGCGGATGTTCACTTTGGTTATAATCCAGATAAGATCATCATCAATGACTTTTCACTCCATGTTCATGCAGGTCAGAAGGTAGCCATTGTTGGTCCGACTGGTGCAGGTAAAACAACTATTATTAAATTGTTGATGCGTTTCTATGAACTCAATGGTGGTTCTATCATGATTGATGGTGAAGATATCACGCAAATGAAACGTAGTGATCTTCGTTCATTATTTGGCATGGTATTACAGGATACATGGTTATTTAATGGTACTATCATGGATAACTTGAAATATGGTCGATTAGATGCCACTGATGAAGAAGTAAAAAAAGCATGCGTGAATGCGCATGTAGATCACTTTATTCATACATTATCTGATGGCTATAACACTATGATCAATGAAGAATCTTCTAATATCAGTGCAGGTCAGAAGCAGTTATTGACTATTGCCCGTGCTTTCTTGAAGGATCCTAAGATTTTGATTCTTGATGAAGCTACATCTTCAGTTGATACAAGAACAGAAGTATTAATTCAGCAGGGAATGGATGAGTTAATGAAGAATAGAACATCATTTGTTATTGCGCATCGTCTTTCTACTATTAGAGATGCTGATACAATCATCGTTATGCGTGATGGTGATATTGTAGAAATCGGTAATCATGAAGGATTACTTAAAGAAAATGGTTTCTATGCAACACTTTATCGTTCACAATTTGAAAATGGACAGTAAAAAGCTTGATAGTCACTTGACTATCAAGTCTTTTTTGTATAAGATACAAAAAATATTTTGAAAGGAGGAGAACATGTCATGAGATTAAGACAAGCAGTTATAGGTGATATAGAAGCTATCTCTCATATAGAGTCTCTTTGTTTTCCTGAAGCTGAAGCAGCGACTTATGAGCAGTTTAAAGAACGCTTTAATGCCTTCTCAGAGAACTTTCTTGTATTAGAAGACAAAGATGTTATTGGCTTTATTAATGGGAATACATCGAATATTAAAGGCTTACCAGATGCATTCTATGAAGATGCTTCATTACATGATCCTAGTGGTGATTATATGACAGTCTTTGGCTTAGATGTACATCCTGATTATCAGCATCAAGGATTAGCGCATACGCTTATGAATGGTTATATCACTCTTGCGAAGGAGCGAAATAAAAAAGGAATCTTCCTTACTTGTAAAGATCACTTGATTGGCTTTTATGAAAGTTTTGGCTATAAGCATCTAGGTGTCTCTTCTTCTACGCATGGAGAAGCAAAATGGAATGATATGTATATGGAGATATGAATGTAGAAGTGATTAATGTAGGAACTGAACTTCTTCTTGGTGAAATCATCAACACAGAAGCTCCGGTACTCTTTAAGATGTGTAAAGAATTAGGATTTGATATTTATCATCAGACGACTGTAGGTGATAATCCACAACGTTTATTAGAATGTCTCGATATTGCATTTAAAAGAGGGGCGGATTGTGTCATCACTACTGCAGGACTTGGTCCAACGCAGGATGATTTAACTAAGGAACTCTCAGCAGAATATCTAGGACTAGAACTTGTCTATAACGAAGAAGAAGCTCGTAAGGTGGATGAAAAATGTCGCTTTGTGACAGGACTCGATGTTGTTTCTGACAACAACTTTAAACAGGCTTATTTCCCAGAAAATGCTTATATATTAGAGAATGATGTAGGAACAGCCAATGGCTGTGTAATGAGCAAAGATGAAAAAATGATCATCAACCTTCCTGGTCCACCTAAGGAATTCAATTATGTCGTAGAACATTCTTTAAAACCTTTTCTCGAACAATATCGCCAGGAACAGATCTATACAGAAGACTTTCTAGTGATGGGTATTGGGGAAAGTATGATTGATGAAAAACTGACAGAAACCCAATATAAACAGACAGATGTCACTCTTGCAATGTATGCAGGAGAAGGCTATGTGAGAGTACGCATAGCGACTAAAGCCAAAACAAAAGAAGAAGCTTATCAACATATGACCCCAATGAGGAATGAAATAGAAACACTATTAAAAGGTTATCTGATTCCAGGAGGTTCTATAGAAAAAGCCCTCAAAGACATCATGGTCCCTATTCAATTCATAGGGGATATAGATGTCCCCGCATGGTTTAAGTCTTATGTGAAAGAGGATGCTGACTTAGTTATTTATTCTAAGGTGGAGCATGTCTCTTTAGGTGATCAGGTCACTATCCATGTGAATAACGATAAAGGATTTACAGATGGGATGTTGAAGGATTATCATCTCTCAATGAATCGTTTGACAAGCAAACTACAGCTTTATCTTTATCGTTATTTAAAAAACAGTTTACCCATGTAGTGGATAAACTGTTTGAATCGCTTCTATGACATGAAGAAAGATGTCATGAAGATTAGAAATATCAACAAGCACATCTCCGCACTCTAATGAGTGATTTGCATCACGATAGAGAATAAGTGGAATATGCGCTTCATCACATGCACATTGAATGAGATTCGTCTTGGCCCATGGGTCATTTGTACCATGGAAGGCAATACCATTTAAGCTATACTTGAAAGTTGCAACAAGTGGTGTGAAATAAATAGAATACGCATTCACATGATGTTCTTCATTAAAACGTGCACTAATGGCAGTACCAATACTTTTTGATACAAATAAGATTTCATCATAAGTGGAAAATGGAATATTTTTAAGAATTTCTTTAGTCTGCGCATAACCAATATCTTCAGCCTGCTTAATTAATTCATCTTTATCTTTCATATGAGGAAAGTGTTTATAGTTCACTTCAATGATCTCATAGCCATAGGCTGATAAACATTTTTTAGAGTAGTAGAGGAGTGGTTTATCACAATGATAACCAATTCCAGGAAATAGAACTGCTAGTTTTTTCATCAAATCACCTCGTGTGATTTGATTATAGCACTTATTCACATAATTTCATTGATTTAACGAGAGTTTTATGTTTTACATAATGTTCTTTATCCTCTATAATATAGTTGTATTTTAATGAAAGAAAGGATGAACATAAATGGCAGGAGTCGTTGTTGTTGGAAGCCAGTGGGGCGACGAAGGAAAAGGAAAGGTTACAGATTATCTTGCACAGCAGGCAGATGTAGTAGTGAGATATTCTGGAGGTAATAATGCAGGTCATACTATTAAATTTAATGGCCAGAAATTTGCCTTAAGACTTATTCCTAGCGGAATCTTTACAACTGGTGAAGTTGTATTAGGTAACGGAATGGTTATCAATCCTAAAGCTTTACTTGAAGAAATGAAGTATTTAAATGATGCAGGTATCAAGACTGATAAGATGCACATCTCAGATCGTGCACATGTCACTTTACCTTATCATATTGACATTGACGAATTAGAAGAAGAAATGCGTGGTGCTGCAAGTATCGGTACAACTAAGAAAGGTATTGGACCTACTTATGTAGATAAATATGACCGCATCGGTATTCGTGTTGGTGAATTCATTAATGAACCATTATTTAAGAAGAGACTTGAAGAAACATTAGCATTCAAGAAGAAACAGTATCCTGGATTACAGTGTACTGCAGAAGAAATCTTTGAAGAATATAAGGAATATGCTAAAGTAATCAAACCTATGGTTTGTGATACTGGTATTTTATTAGATGAAGCATTCCAGGCAAAGAAGAAGATCTTATTTGAAGGTGCCCAGGGTACTATGCTTGATATTGATTATGGTACTTATCCATATGTAACAAGTTCTCATCCAGGTGCTAATGGTGTATCATCTGGTGCAAGCATTGGTCCTCTTTATTTAACTGATGTAGTAGGTGTTATTAAGTCTTATACTACTCGTGTTGGTTCTGGTGCTTTCCCTACTGAAATTGAAGGTGAATTAGGTGATTATATCAGAAATGCAGGTCATGAATTTGGTACAGTAACTAAGAGACCTAGAAGAATTGGATGGTTCGATGCAGTTGTCGTTAACCAGTCAAGAAGAATGGCTTCATTAACTGGATGTTCATTAATGTTGTTAGATGTATTAAGTGGTTTAGATACTATTAAGATTTGTAGTGCTTACATGTTAGATGGTAAAGAAATCCATGGTTTACCTTCTACAATTGAAGAATTAGCAAGAGTAGAACCAGTTTATGTAGAATTACCAGGCTGGAAGGAAGATATCACAAATGTCACTTCATTTGAAGAACTTCCTGTTAATGCTCAGAACTATATCAAGAAGATTGAAGAACTTATTCACTGCCCAGTGATTATGTTCTCAGTTGGACCTGATCGTACTCAGACAATTGTGCTTAAGGAAGTATTTTAATAAATAAATAGTAAAGGAGAACTTATGAAGAGAGAATTAGTACTGGTTATTGATTTTGGTGGCCAATACAATCAGCTCGTAGCGCGTAGAGTTCGTGAAAGCAACGTATATTGTGAAATCTATTCATATAAGGTTGCTATGCAGAAAATCAAAGAACTCAACCCTAAGGGAATCATCTTAACAGGTGGTCCTAATAGTTGCTATGAAGAAGGAGCTGCAACATGCGAAAAAGAACTTTTCGAATGTGGTGTTCCAGTGCTTGGCTTATGTTATGGTGCTCAGCTAATGCAGTATGTATTAGGTGGTAATGTAGAAGCTGCACCTACTAGAGAATATGGAAAGACTGAAATCGTTGTTGATACAACTTCACCATTATTCTCAAATGTATCTGAAAAGACAGTATGCTGGATGAGTCATAATGACTATATTTCAGCTTTAGCTCCTGGTTTCAAATCTGTAGCACATTCTGATGAATGTCCAGTTGCAGCATGTGAAAACAGAGAAAAGAACCTTTATGGTATTCAGTTCCATCCAGAAGTATTGCATACAGCAGAAGGTAAGAAGATGTTAAGAAACTTCGTAATCGATGTATGTGGATGTTCTGGTGACTGGAAGATGGATTTTTTCGTAGAAGAATCTATTAAAGCAATCAGAGAAAAAGTTGGCGATGGTAAAGTATTATGTGCTTTATCTGGAGGTGTTGACTCTTCTGTTGCAGCAGTCTTATTATCTAAGGCTATCGGAAATCAGTTAACTTGTGTATTTGTAGATCATGGTTTACTTCGTAAAAACGAAGGTGATGAAGTTGAAGCTGTATTTGGTAAAGATGGCAGCTATGACTTAAACTTTATCAGAGTCAATGCACAGGAAAGATACTATTCTAAGCTTAAGGGTGTAACTGAACCTGAAAGCAAGAGAAAAATCATCGGTGAAGAATTCATCAGAGTCTTTGAAGAAGAAGCAAAGAAGATTGGTGCCGTTGATTTCTTAGTACAGGGTACTATTTATCCAGACGTTGTAGAAAGCGGTCTTGGAGGAGAATCTGCAGTCATCAAGTCTCACCATAATGTTGGTGGATTACCTGATTGTGTAGATTTCAAAGAAATCATTGAACCATTAAGAGACTTATTCAAGGATGAAGTAAGAAAAGTTGGTCTTGAACTTGGTATTCCAGAATATTTAGTATTCAGACAGCCATTCCCAGGACCAGGTCTTGGTATTAGAATTATTGGTGAAGTCACTGCAGAAAAGGTACGTATGGTACAGGATGCAGATGCGATTTATAGAGAAGAAATTGCGAATGCTGGATTAGATCGTTCTATCGGTCAGTATTTTGCAGCATTAACTAATATGCAGTCAGTAGGTGTTATGGGTGATGAAAGAACTTATGACTATGCTGTTGCCTTAAGAGCTGTTAATACTGTTGATTTCATGACTGCAGAAGCAGCTGAAATCCCTTATGAAGTATTAAATAAGACTATGAATAGAATCATCAATGAAGTACGTGGTGTGAATAGAGTAATGTATGATATTACTTCTAAGCCACCTGGAACTATTGAGTTTGAATAAACCATTGGAAGAAGCGAGAATATCGCTTCTTTTTTAAATATAAAAATTGAAATAGTATATTACTATTCCAGAGATAAGAACTATTCATCATTTAATCAATCAGTAATTGTGATAAAAAAGTCCTTTGACCAGATATCTAGAACACTAGAATCCTTAATAAAGGGTTTTACATCTTCTTTATAACATTACAGGATATACTTTTATTAGTATCAATATATTGAGAATCAAGCAACTTTTCTCTTAAATTCTGTGTTTCTTGAAAGATAAAATACATAGTCGTATAAATCGCATAATAGAAATAGATCTGTATCTACTCTTAAATCATTAAAGAGTAAGTTGATTAAGTCTTTTTTATTTTTTACAGGCTGAATAGAGTATAGTTCATCACATAGTGCTTTTTTTCATATGCAATCAAATAAGTATTTTTTCATCTTCTATAATATTTATTCCATAAGGATAGGCAGATGAAGAAACATCTCAGTAAGTAAAAGTCTCAAAATTATTAGTATAGTTCTTTTTCTCACTTACATTTCATTTCGGTATGAAGAGGAAATCTCACTTCTTTACTAGATAGGACTATGATGTTAAAATTTGTATTAATGAGGTGATAACATGAATCTAGAAACATTAGTCAATCAAAATTATAATATATTAAATGAAAACGAACACTATATTATTAAACAAATACTAAACAATCAAAAAGAATATAGTCAGTATTCATGTGAAAAGATTGCGAATGAATGTCATGTTTCTAGAGCAACTCTGCTTAGATTATGTAAAAAGATTGGGTTAAATTCTTTTTCTGATTTAAAATATTTACTAAAAAAGCATTATGATGAAGTAGTGCATCATGATACAGACTTCCATCAGATTTGTTTTAATTATGGACTACTCATTAATGATTTGAAAAAGATATCATTTCAGCCTATCTGTGAAAAGATATATAATGCAGATGTTATGTATGTTTATGGATCTGGCAATGAACAAAAAAGCTTAGCTCAGGAATTGAAAAGAATCTTCTTATCTATGAATAAATGTGTTATTGATCTCTTTGATCTAGGTGAAGTTGAATTCATGATGGGTAGCTTTAAATCCAATGATGTTTTTATCATTATCTCTTTATCTGGTGAAACAAAAGAAGGTATAGAAATCGCAAAAAGAATCAACAAGACTATACAGCTTATTTCTTTCACAAGACTATGCAATAACACAATTGCATCGCTTTGTGAATACAACTTATATGTTTCAACGCAGAAGATAGATGCATTACAAATAACTTCTTATGAAGTTGTAGGTGCCTTTTATGCTTTATTAGATTTATTATATATGAATTATATTGATTATAAAGAAGGTGTGTTAAATGAAGTTAGAACAACAGATTAATAAGTACTATGATTCACTCACACCTAATGAACAGTATATATGTGAATGTATCTTGAATCATAAAAATGACTGTATACGATTATCTATTGACGAGTTTGCAATCAAATATCATATATCTACAAGTGGCTTGTCACGTTTTTCACAGAAAATTCAATTATCAGGGTATAGTGAATTAAGAGCGGTATTACGTTTGAATGAATCAAACCAGGTCAAGAATAATAAAAGTATTGATCAACTAATGGATTGTTATAATAAGGTTATTGAAGATATTGATCAAAAAGATTGTACAAAAATATTTGAAAAGATGAATTCCGCAAATCGTATTATTGTATTTGGTGAAGACTTCTTTCAAGGCAGAGTAGCGAAGGAGATGAAAAGAATCTTTTTGCCAACAGGTAAGATTATATATGATGCTTATGGTCATGATATCATTCAAACATTAAAGAAGTTTATACAAGAAGATGATATTATTTTCTATATTTCATTAAATGGTCAATCTCCAACGATTATTGAGCTTGCACAGGAGATGCGTATGAGGGGGATTTATATGGTTTCTATCACAAAAATGCAGAGTAATATGTTAGCACGTTTATGTGATGATAATTTATATACCCAATCCATGCAGATACCAGTCAATGAACATTTGAAATATGATATCACAACACCTTATTTTATACTTATCGAATTATTTTATATTAAGTATAAGATGTATGTGAACACTGCACATATTCCCAATAACTGAAAATCTGTACCAAAGATGCACATATTTATTAGAGGATGTCGATTTATTGATATCCTCTTTTTTGAATGTTAGTATGAGTTTGCTAGCAGAAAAGGAGGAATAAATGTATAAATTACTACTACTTGATATAGATGGAACGCTAAGAGATGAAGTCAGAGGAATACCAGAGTCTGCCAGACAAGCGATTCATTTATGCCAAAAAAATAATTGTAAAGTGATTATTTGTACGGGAAGAAGTATGGGAACAATACAAAATGATGTTCTATCCTTAGGTGTTGATGGATTTATTGTTGGTGGAGGTAATTGTGTCCTATATAAGAATAATGAATTGTTTCATCAATCGTTTGATCAAAAGTTGATGAATCAGGCAATTGCACTATTGAAGAGTAAAGATGTCGCATTCTCAATAGAAAGTTCAGATAAAGTATTCATGAATCAAAAGGCTAAAGAAATATTTGATGAAATGAATAAAGCAAAATTAAGACATTCTTCTACGTCAAAGCAGTTTATATCAAAAAAAATAATTTATAAGAATAATATTGATGAATATCGAAATCAGAAGATACATAAAATCTGTTTATGGGCAGAGGAAGAATTATTCAAAAAAATGAAAGCGCTACTAAGAAATACAATGCAATTGGCACAAAGTGATCCAGAACATCATTATTATGAAATTATTCAATCAGGGTGTGATAAAGGAAAGGCAATCAAACGTTTACAGAATTATCTTAATATCAGTAGAGATGAAACAATTAGTTTTGGTGATGGACAAAATGATATTGCGATGGCCGATGCATCTCATACAGTGATTGCAATGAAAAGAAGTCATCCGATGTTGAAGGAAAAAGCAACATCAATATGTGAGGATATCTTTGATGATGGTATTTATAAGGAGTTAAAAAGAAGAGGTATTATTTAAGGAGATTAATTATGGAAAAGAAGTGGTGGCAAAAAGAAGTTGTATATCAAATCTATCCAAGAAGTTTTCAGGATAGTAATAATGATGGAATTGGTGATTTACAGGGCATAATTTCTAGATTAGATTATTTGAAAGATTTAGGAATTACATCAGTCTGGCTATGTCCAATCTTCAAATCACCCATGGATGATAATGGCTATGATATCAGTGATTATCTAGATATTGCTGAAGAATTTGGAACTATGGACGATCTTAAACAATTAATTGAAGAGGCAGATAAGAGAAATATCAAAATTATTCTAGATTTGGTTCTTAATCATACAAGTGATGAACATCCATGGTTCCAGGAAGCTTTACACAATCCTGAAAGCGCATACCATGATTATTATATTTTCAGACAGGGCAAAGAAGTACCAAATAACTGGCGTTCAGTATTTGGTGGAAGTGTATGGGAAAAGGTTGATGGACGTGATGAATACTATTTCCATTCATTTGGCAAGAAACAGCCTGATTTAAATTGGGAAAATCCTGAGTTAAGACAAGCACTTTATAAAATGGTCAATACCTGGTGTGAAATGGGGATTTCAGGATTTAGAATTGATGCTATTACATTCATTAAAAAGGATTTGAGTTTTGCAAGTCAAGAAAGTGATGGGGCTGACGGACTAGTAAAATGTACAAAGACTGTTAGAAATCAGCCAGGTATTGAAGAGTTCCTTGAAGAATTAAAAGAAGAAACATTTAAGAAATATGATTGTATGACAGTCGCAGAAGCTGCAGGTATTCGTTATGATCAATTAGAAGAATTTATTGGTGAGGATGGTTTCTTCTCAATGGTATTTGATTTCAAGTATGCTGATTTAGATATTGCTTCAGGATCTGAATGGTTTAAAAGAATTCCTTGGACAGTTTCTGATTTGAGAAAATTGATTATGGAGAGTCAGTTAAATGTACAAAAATATGGATGGGCAGCAAACTTCATTGAAAATCATGACCAGCCAAGAGCGACCACAAAATATCTATTGGAAAATGAAAATAATCCAGTTGCAGTTAAAATGTTAGGAGCTATGTATTTCTTCCTTAAAGGAACTCCATTCATTTATCAGGGTCAGGAATTAGGTATGATAAATTTCAAGAGAACAACTATTGATGAGTTTGATGACTTATCAAGTATTGATCAGTATCATCGTTCTATTGAAGAAGGTTATTCAAAAGCAGAAGCTTTAGAATTCGTTAATCTTAGAAGCCGTGATAATACAAGAACGCCATTTCCGTGGAATGATGGAGAAAATGCAGGTTTTTCAAAGCATAAACCTTGGTTAAAACTTGTTGAAAATTTTGATGATATCAATGCAAAAAATCAGATAAATGATCCTACAAGTATATTAGAATTCTATAAATCAATGATAAAGTTTAGACAAACAAGTGTTTATTCAGATTGTTTGATTTATGGATCAATTGAAGAAATTAAAGTGGAAGATGATGATGTCATTGCATACAGAAGAAAACTGGATGATATGGTCATTGATTGTTACTTTAGCTTCTCTAATTTTGAAGTTGAACTTGAAAAGAAAGAAGATTATGAGGTAATCTTCAATAATCTAAATTCTGTAGATTTAAATGATGGTATTAAGTTAAAACCATTTCAGGCAGTATTATTGAAAGTGAGATAAAATTATGGATAAATATAATAAAATAGCAAGAGAAATTATTGCACTTATTGGTGAAGACAATATTATTTCTGTTACCCATTGTGCAACAAGATTAAGAGTTATGGTCAAAGACAGAGACCTTATTGATGATAAAAAGATGGAAAAAGTGGATGAAGTAAAAGGTGTCTTCTTTACATCTGGACAGTATCAGATTATTTTAGGAACAGGTATTGTCAATAAAGTGTATGCTGAAGTTGAAAACATTGGTGTAAAAACTTTATCTAAAAAAGAACAGGATGAAGCTGTAAAGAATAATGAAAAGGGTATTAAACGTATGATGCGTACATTAGCAGATATCTTTGTACCCATCATTCCAGTTATCGCTGCAACAGGCTTGTTCTTAGGTTTAAAGGGTTGTTTATTTAATGACAGTGTATTGGCTTTATTTGGATTATCATCTGCACATATTCCAGCCTATATTCAAACACTTGTCTCTGTATTAACAGAAACAGCATTTGCATTCTTACCTGCTATTATCGTATGGTCAGCATTTAAAGTGTTTGGTGGTACACCAGTTGTAGGTTTAGTTATTGGTCTCATGTTAGTGTCACCAATCCTGCCCAATGCATATTCTGTTGCGGATCCTAAAAGTGGTGTTGAAGCAGTCATGGCATTTGGATTTATCCCGATTGTTGGGTGTCAGGGAAGTGTATTAACAGCTATAGTTACAGGTCTTATTGGCGCTAATCTAGAAAAATGGTTTCGTAAACATATGTCTAATGTATTAGATCTTATTTTTACTCCATTCTTTGTGATGTTAATTACTATGCTTGTAATCTTATTAGGCGTTGGTCCAGTAATGCATACTATCGAGCTAAAGATGGTTGCAATCATTAGAGCATTAATTGACCTGCCATTAGGTATTGGTGGATTTATTATTGGATTTACTTATCCATTAGCCGTTATTACAGGTTTACATCATACATATGTTATGATTGAAACATCTTTATTAGCTAATACAGGATTTAATGCACTTATTACGCTTTGTGCAATGTATGGTTTTGCGAATATTGGTACTTGTCTCGCATTTATTAAAAAATCTAAGAATGAACATGTAAAACAGACTGCAGTCGGTGCGATGTTATCGCAGTTATTTGGAATTAGTGAACCGGTCTTATTTGGTATCCAGCTTCGTTTTAACTTAAAGCCACTCATTATTATGTGTACTACTTCAGGTATTGGTGCTGCATTATTATCAATCTTCCATATTCAGTCTAATTCATATGGTTTAGCCGTATTACCTTCTTACTTAATGTATATCTATGAAGGTCATCAGTTGTTATATTATTTCTTGGTTTCAGTATTTGTAGTTGTATTATGCTTTATTCTTACTTATCTATTTGGCATTCCTCAGGAAGCTAATAATCCAGATAAAGAAGACTTAACAGCTGATGAATATTTTGTATCACCTGCAAAAGGTAAAATCATTGCATTAGAAGAAGTTCCAGACAAAACATTCTCTCAGAAATTATTAGGTGATGGATTTGCGATTGATATTACTGATGGAAAGATCATAGCTCCAATCTCTGGTAAACTGGAAACAGTATTCCCAAGTGGGCATGCATTTGGTATCAAAGGAGCAAATGGTGAAGTATTACTTCATATTGGTATTGATACAGTTTCGTTAAATGGTGAAGGATTTGATGTGAAAGTAAAACAGGGTGATTTTGTGAAACAAGGTGATGTTCTTGTCAATGTGGATTTAGATAAGATTCATCAGTTAGGTAAATCAACACTTACAATGGTACTTTTCACAGAAGGCAATAAAGTAAAAAATAATAATCTCAATAAAGAAGTTCAGGTGAATGAACAAATAGATATCACTTTCTAGTTATGAGTGTGGGGCTCACTATTAAAAGAAGCGAGAGTATCGCTTCTTTTTTTAACACTCTTTTTAAGTGTATTGTTGCTTTAAGTTATCTTATTCAGCAAAAATTCCATAACGATATGTCATGTGATATTTATTTGAGTTTAAGTAAAGGTATTTGTTAGGTTTAACACAATCTATGTGCTTCAGATACAAAACATATATAAATATCATGAAAAGTTTGTTCATTAAATATGTGGCTTATGCCACACCTTATAAAGGTATCAACTTTTTTACAGGTTGATACCTTTAGTAGTATGTAGAAAATATTTGTTTATAACTGTAAACGTTTCATTGATATTAAGTCCTAAAGACATATGTTATCATGTAGTCATGAGAATAAAATAACAAGGAAGGATGCAAATTTTATGAAATATTCAAAATTATTTAGTCCAATAAAAATTGGAAGTATAACTATTAAAAATCGATTTGCGATGGCTCCAATGGGACCTTTAGGTCTTGCAGATGCCAGTGGTGGCTGGAACCAGCGTGGCATTGATTATTATGTAGAAAGAGCAAAGGGTGGAACTGGACTTATTATTACAGGTGTTACATTTTTTGATCAGGTTGTGGAAAAACAGGACCCTACAACTGTTCCTAATCCACTTTACAAGCCTGTTAACTTTGTGAAAACAAGTAGAGAAATGACAGAGCGAATTCATGCATATGGAAGTAAAATCTTTTTACAGTTATCAGGAGGATTTGGTCGTGTGACTATTCCTACAAATGTAGGTGATATTCCACCCATTGCACCATCTGCAATCCCACATCGCTGGTTAGATAAGACTTGTCGTGCCATTACTGTAGATGAAATTCATGCTATTGTAAAACAGTTTGGTGAAGCTGCTTTCCATGCAAAAAGAGCAGGTTTTGATGGTGTGCAGATTCATGCTGTACATGAAGGTTATTTAATTGATCAATTTGCGATTTCAATGTTTAACCAAAGAACTGATGAATATGGAGGTTCTCTTGAAAACAGACTTCGTTTTGCAAAGGAAATAGTAGAAGAAATAAAAAAAACATGTGGTGATGATTTCCCTGTTACACTTCGTTTTAGTTTAAAAAGTATGATAAAAGATTGGCGTGTTGGGGCATTACCAGGAGAAGATTTTGAAGAAAAGGGCAGAGACACAGAAGAAGGCTTAAAAGCTGCTAAATTACTTGAAAGCTATGGCTATGATGCGTTGGATACTGATGTTGGAACATATGATGCCTGGTGGTGGAATCATCCTCCTATGTATCAAAAGAAAGGACTTTACAGAGAATACTGCAAAATGGTAAAAGAAGTAGTAGATATCCCAGTATTCTGTGCAGGTCGTATGGATAATCCAGATATGGCATTAGAAGCCATTGAAAATGGTGAATGTGATGTTATTGATCTAGGTAGACCACTACTAGCAGATCCAGATTATTGTAATAAATTAAGATGTGGTAAAATCACACAGATACGTCCATGTATTTCTTGCCATGAAGGATGTATGGGAAGAGTTGCTTCATATTCTCTTATTAATTGTGCTGTAAATCCACAGGCGGCTAGAGAGCGTGTTAATGCATACGTGCCTATTTTTAAAAAAAAGAAAGTGTTGATTGTAGGTGGTGGTGTTGCAGGATGTGAAGCTGCACGTGTATTAGCTATCAGAGGACATCAACCAGTAGTTTATGAAAAAGGAAGCAGACTTGGCGGTAATTTAATCCCAGGTGGAGCTCCTGATTTTAAAGAAGATGATATTGCATTAGCAGATTGGTATACAAATGAATTAAATCGTTTAGGTGTACATGTTCGTTTGAATACGGAACTTAATGAAGAAGAAATTAAAGCTATGGATTATGATACTGTGATTCTTGCGACAGGATCTAAACCAAAAGTATTCTCTTTGGGTGATGATTCACATACTTATACAGCAGAACAAGTTTTATTGAAACAGAAGGATGCTGGAAAGAAAACTGTCGTTGTAGGTGGTGGACTTGTAGGTTGTGAAACTGCTTTGTGGTTGGCGCAGAATGGAATTCATGTTACAATTGTTGAAGCATTAGATAAGGTAATGGCTGTAAATGGTCCACTTTGTGCTGCGAACAAAGAAATGTTGGAAGCATTGCTACCATTTAATGGAGTAGAAATTATCACAGGTGCAAAGGTTACAGAATTTGCGAATGGAGAAGTGAAAGTAGATACTAAAGAAGGTAGCAAGACTATTATGAGTGATAGTGTTATCCTTTCAGTTGGATATAAAGAAGAGAATACACTTTATAATAATCTTCAGTTTGATATTCCTGATCTTTATTTGCTTGGAGATGCAAAAAAAGTATCCAACATCATGTATGCAATCTGGGATGCATTCGAAGTAGCTAACCATATTTAATAGTGATATAAAGGTGACTGGTGATTTAAATTGGGTGATATAAAGAATTTTATATATTTTCAGAAAGTATATGAAATGCATAGTATGCATAGAGCAGCTGAACATTTATTTATTTCTGCACAAGGTCTTGGTAAAATCATCAAGAATCTTGAACACGAGTATAACACCACTTTTTTCGTTCGCTCTCAAAATGGTGTTGTTCCTACAGATAGTGCAAAATTATTTTATGACTGGAGCAAAGAATTAGTTTTGCAGGATGCTCATATTAAAACTGAAATAAATAATCTTAACAATGGAATAAATCGCTTACGAATTGGTTGTGCAAGTGGTATCTTAAAGGCTATTCAACTTAAGATAATATTAGATTTTGCAAACTCAAATAAAACTCTTCATGTAGAATGGAGTGAGTACAGTAATGAAGAAGTCATAAATAAGCTTCTTAATTATGATATTGAGTATGGTATTGTTGTTGGACTACATGATTATCCTAATTTAGAACAAGTAAAATTATGTCAATGTAATCTTGTTTTATATGTATATGAAGGACATCCTTATTATGAGAAGGAAAAAATCCCTCTAGATATGCTGAGGGATGAAAATATTATAATAATGAATGAGAGTTTTCATATATATAATGATTTCATTAAAGCCTGTAAAATAAAGGGGTTTACTCCAAACATAAAAGCAAAAACCATGGATGGCGGAACCTTGATGCATTTATGTAGACAAAAAATAGGGATTGCGATTTCACCAAAATTTGAAGATGAAGCACCAGCAGGATTAAAGGCTATTGCATTTGAAGAGCCCTATCATTGGGATATTTATGGTACTTTTAGAAAAAATTCTAAAGATGATTCAATAAAAAAACTTCAAGTCGCATTATTGCCGCAAATCTAATTAAAGGTTTGTTTGAAACTGTATAAAAAATCGTGTGAACAAAATTGATTTACACGATTTTTTTTATATCATGACGAATGCTGTATTAATGGGGATATGACTCTGTTCTTGGAATAATTTCTTAATTTGGGGAATACATTGAACGAATGGGTAGAATATGCAACAATTGTTAATGAGGTAAAATTATGAAGTACAATAATATTGATTATATACAGAAAAATCCAGCCACAAAAGAAGAAATAATCACTAGATTACAGAATGCAGCTAAAGAAGATGAAGAATATCATATGGATGATGGTTTGATTGATGCAATGAATGAATATCCAGAACCTTTTGAACTTGTGGAACCTATTTTAGAAATTATAGGAACTCATCCTAGGGTTGATTTTGGTATGCCGGGGGATCTAGTTCATTTTCTAGAACAATTCTATAAGTATGGATATGAAGAATTATTAGTTTCTTCAGTAAGAAAAAATCCTACAGCACATAATATATGGATGGTACATCGCTGTTTCAATGATGTAAATAATCCGAAGAGAGAAATGTTTGTAGAACTCATGAAGGAACTTAAAGATGATTCATCAGTCTCAATGGATATTAAGAAAGAAATAGATGAATTTGATTGGGAATAGAAGTAAGCTGAGATGAAATGGAAGACTCATTTTATTTCAGCTTTTTATGATACAAGAAAAGTTTAAGTTGTTTATTTATCGACATAAAAATATGAAAAATATGACATTATGTAAGTGGTTACATCGGTATACTAAATCTGTACTAAAAAGTAAGTATAAAGATATGCGCAGCTTTATGATTACATCAAATATGGAGGATTAAATATGAACTTTTTTGACAAATTTCAAAGAGGTCTAGAAAAAGTAGTTGGACCTTTTGCCACTGCTGTAGCAAACAGCCGTTATATTAAAGCTTTAACAGAAGGATTTATGTATACTATGCCTATTACATTAGGTGTAGCAGCAATTGCAGTTTTAGCAAACTTACCAATTCCTGCATGGACACAGTTTTTACAGAGTATTGGAATCTATGCGACTGCATTAGAAGTTGTTTCTTTAACTTTATCTTTATTAGCTATTTATGTAGTAGGAGCTATTGGATATGCTTTTACTAAGAATGAAGGAGAAAATGGAGCAATCGGAGCTGTTATGTCTATGGCAGCATTTATTATCTTAATTCCTGTTCAGACTTTTACAAATAAAGCAGGTGCTGCAGTTTCAACAATTGCAACTAGTTATTTAGGAAGCGATGGTATTTTCTTAGCAATCATTTTAGGTTTAGTTATTCCTGCTTTTTATTGTTTCTTAATGAAAAAGAACTTGAAATTAAAACTTCCTGATTCTGTACCACCAATGGTTTCTCAGTCATTAGCACCTACTTTTGTCGCAATGATCCTAATCACATCAGTATTTGCAGTTAAATATGCTTGTACATTTACACCATATGGCAATTTATTTACTCTTATTAGTACTTTGGTTGGTAAACCAGTATCTGCCTTTGGTGCAAATCCTATTTCACTTATTGCTATTTTTACATTAATGAACCTTATCTGGTTCTTTGGTGTTCATCCAAATGCAATTCTAATGCCTTATATGCCTATTTTAACAATTGTTGGATTAGCTAACCAGGAAGCATTCTTATCAAATCAAGCATTACCTTACTTAACATTTGCAGTTCTTGCTTCATGTATTCAGATTGGTGGAGCTGGAAATACTTTAGGATTATGTATTGCTTCATTCTTTGGTAAATCAGAGAAATACAAAACTATGAGAAAATTAGTTGCACCTGCAAACTTATTTAATATCAACGAACCAGCAATTTTTGGTTTCCCAATTATGTTAAATCCTATTTATCTAATTCCAATGATATTCTCAGCCCCTGTAAAAGGATTTCTTGTATTAGGATTATTGAAATTTATTCCAGTTTCAGTCAACCCAACTATTTCAATGCCATGGGTAACACCTGGATTTGTTACTGCATTTTTCCAGGGTGGGGTACCTCTATTAGTGATCTGGTTCCTTTCTTTAGGTATTGATTTCTTAATGTATTTACCATTCTTCTTAATTGATGATAAGAATGCATTAAGACAAGAACAAGAAAACGCATAGTACAAATTAGAAGTGAGCACATAAAAGGAGAAGTAAAATGGCTAAAATACAGTGTAACGTAATATCTTATACATTAATGAGAACAGTTGATATTGATGTGATTCTACCATCAGTTACAATTCCAGAATCTATGGGAATGAGCGGTGAAAAACCTCATCATGATTATTCTAAAAAATATCCAGTATTATATCTCTTACATGGATTTGGTAATAACCATGCACAATGGGGTGGCTATACAAGTGTAGAACTATTTGCGGAAGAGAGACAGATAGCTGTTGTTATGATTTCTGGAGAAAACAAGTATTACATTGATCACCCACAGGATGCATTTTATGACTTTATTGAAAACGAGTTACCAGAATTTATAGAAGGAGTATTCCCAATTTCTCATAGAAAAGAGGATCGCTATATTGCTGGCTTGTCAATGGGTGGATTTGGTGCTTTATATCATGGTTTATCAAATACTCATAAATATAATGCGATTGGTGCTTTTTCAGCAGCAGTAAAAATGAAAGGCAATCCTATTGACTTATATCAAATATTAGAAAACAGTGATGGAAACATCCCAGTTTATATGACTTGTGGAGATAAAGATTTTATATATGAATCTGACGTTAAGTTTGTTGAAGCAATGAAAGAAAAAGGAATGAATGTTGAGTGGATCAGTGTTAAAGATTATGAGCATGAATGGCGTTTCTGGAATCTTGCGATTGAAAGATTTTTAGATTGGATTCCTAGAACAGATGAATATTCAAATGCAAGAAGAAAAGTATAGTGGAGGTAAATTATGAGTTTTCCTAAGAATTTCTTGTGGGGCGGTGCAACTGCTGCAAATCAGTATGAAGGTGGATATTTAAGCGGTGGTAAAGGACTAGCTACTGCGGATGTTATTACAAATGGTGATATGCATAATCCAAGACGTATTGTTATTGAGTTGGAGGATGGAACAAGACAAACAATTAATCGTTTTCAGGATGTTCCTAAGAATGCAAAGGCAATCATTGATGATTCTGTTTACTATCCAAGCCATGTGGCAACTGATTTTTATAATCATTACAAAGAAGATATTGCTCTAATGGGAGAAATGGGATTTAAGACATTTAGAATGTCTATTAACTGGACTCGTATTTTTCCTAATGGTGATGATGAGCATCCTAATGAAGAAGGATTAAAATTTTATGATAATGTTTTTGATGAATGTCTAAAATATGGAATTGAACCGCTTGTTACTATTAATCATTTCGACCTCCCTTTAAATCTAGCAGTTCAATATCAAGGATGGTTAGACAGAAGAACAATAGAATTCTTCACTAGATATTGTGAAACAATATTTACAAGATACAAAGATAAGGTCAAGTACTGGTTAACATTTAATGAAATTAATTTTTTAAGAGATTATACTACACTTGGTATCTTTGAAGCATCTCAAAATGTACAGAATCAGCAGCAGGCAATTTATCATATTCTTCTAGCAAGTGCAAAAGCTGTTATGTTAGGCCATCAAATTAATCCTGATTTTAAAATTGGTTTAATGATTGCGAATATTCTATTCTATCCTGAAACATGTAAACCACTAGACTCAATCAAAGAAATGGAAATTGCAAGAGATTTTAAGGATTTCTATTATGATGTACAATGTCGCGGATATTATCCAAACTATAAATTAAAAGAATTAGAAAGACAGAACATCGTTTTGAAAACTGAAGAAGGAGATCAGGAACTTTTAAAAGAAGGTACTGTAGACTTTATTTCATTCAGTTATTATAACTCTTCTGTTATTTCTACTAAGGAAGTCAAAGAAGGTTCGTCAGGAAATCAAATTGGAGGCGCTAAAAACCCTTATTTAGAGGAATCTGAATGGGGATGGCCTATTGATGCGGAAGGATTAAGACTTGTATTAAATCGTTTATATGATAAGTATCAATTACCACTCATGATTGTTGAAAATGGACTTGGTGCATTAGATACAATTGAAGAAGATGGATCTATTAATGATGATTATCGTATTAATTATTTAAGAAAACATATCGAACAAATAAAGATTGCTATCGAGTATGATGGCGTTGATGTTTGGGGATATACACCATGGGGATGCATTGATTTGGTTAGTGCAGGTACAGGTGAAATGAAAAAAAGATATGGTTTTGTTTATGTAGATATGGATGATTTAGGAAATGGTTCTTTAAAAAGAACGAAGAAAAAATCGTTTAACTGGTATAAAAAGGTGATTCAATCAAACGGTGAAGAACTATAGATAGTTATTAAGAAATGGTTGTGGTATAATTCTGTAAGGTGAATTATATGAAGATTAAATATGATGAAGAATATGAAAATATAGATGGTGAAAATCTTAATTTAAGATGTTTTGATAAACATAAATATTGTCTATTTTTAAGTGATGTAGGAGAGAATCAGGAGTTATTTATTGTTGAACCTCATTGGCATGAATGGTTAGAAATTGTTCATGTTACTGAAGGAGAAATGACTGTCTATACTCCGCAAGGAGAAACAATTGTTCATAAAGGGAACACTGTTGTTATCGGCATGCAGACATTACATAAGATAGTTGCAGAGACAGGACACTATAACTATCAATGTATACATATTAATATAGGTTTTATACTTCAACATATGCCTTCTTCTTTATTGAATGATAAAGTCTTTATTGTTCAAAATGAAGAAGAGTTTCAATCTTATTGTTCAACGTTAATACAGCTTATAAATCATGATGATGTTTACTCACAATTAAGATATAAAGCAAGTATATTAAATATTCTTGCACTATGTGTTCAAGAAACACAATCTGATTTATTGGATGCAAAAGATGAAATTAACGATATATTTTCAGATATTCTATTCTATGTGAGTACACACTATCAAGATAATATATCATTGCAGAAATTGTCGCAGGAATTCAATTATACAACCCAACACATTTCTTTGCTCTTTAAGAAGAATTTGAATACAACTTATTATACTTATTTAACCAAGATAAGATTAGATCGTGCTAAGTTTCTATTGATGACAACACAAAAGAGAAACTTAGATATCGCAATTGAGTGTGGTTTTTCAAATGAACATCCTTTAATAAGTCACTTTAAGAAGATCTATCATGAGACACCCTCTCAATTTAGAAAAAAACATCAGATAAAAGACGAGACTATTTCTTAGGAAATAGTCTCTTTTTAAAGGAGGAAGTTATGAAAAGTGTATTAGCTATTGATATTGGTGGAACTTTTATTAAATATGGATTGATTCATGAAAATTATCGAATCTCTAATAAAGGAAAAGTAAAAACACCAAATACTACAACAGAAGATTTTTTAAACGAATTAAAAAGTTTATATGATTCTTATAAAGAAGAAATAAGAGGAATTGCTATTTCTGCTCCGGGAAGAATTAGTGAAGAAGGTGTTATGTTAACTGCAGGAATATTAGAATATTTAGAAGGATTTAATCTGGCACAGGAACTCTCAGAGGTATGTGATGGTATTAGTGTAACTGTAGAAAATGATGGTAAAGCAGCCGCTTTATGTGAAGCAACAATTGGTAGTGGAAAAGATTATCCTAATAGTGTTGCCCTTATATTTGGTACAGGTATTGGCGGAGGCGTTATAATTAATAAAGAAATATTAAGAGGTTGTTATTTGATTGCAGGAGAGTTTTCACCATTATTCACTAATTATGAAGTAGGTAATTATGATTGTTTTGCCACACTTTATTCGACAATTAGAGTTGTAAATAAATCAAAAGAAATGACTCATGAAGATGATTTAAATGGTGAAAGAATGATGGCACTTTATCGAGAGAAGTCTTATTCTGAATTAAATGATTATCTTGATGCTTGGTTTTTTGCGATTGCAAAGTTTTGCTACAATATTGATGTACTTTATAATCCAGATGTTATTTGTATAGGTGGTGGAATAAGTGCTGATCCGCTATTTGTAGAAAAAATTAAAGAAAATATCGATGTAATTTACGAAGAAGCCTTTGTTTTTAGAAAACCAAAGGTTGAAGTATGTATGTATCAAAATGATTCTAATTTGTTAGGTGCATACTGTCGCTTTATTAAAATGAAAGGAGAATAACTATGAAGTTAATAATGAGAGCGGATGATTTGGGAATAAGTGAAGGAGTGAATTGCGGAATTTGTAAAGCCATTAAAGATGGTGTTATTACAAGTGTAGGACTCATGCCTAATATGGAACATGCTTTAGATGGATATGAAATGATTAAAGATTGTAATGTATCTGTAGGCCAGCATACAAACATTTGTTTAGGAAAGCCTCTATGTTCTCCTGAAGAGATTCCAAGTCTAGTAGATGAAAATGGTGAATTCTATTCAAGTAAAGTTATTAATAAAAGAAAAGAAGATACAATTAACATTGAAGAATGTGAAAAGGAAATAGAAGCTCAATTAAATCATTTTATTGAAATCACAGGATTTAAACCACATTATTTTGAAGGCCATGCTGTATTTTCTTTTAATTATATGAAAGCATTAGAAAATGTTGCAAAAAGACATGGTTTATTTTTTGTGAATCCTATGGATCCTCAATGGGTAAGTGAAAATCACATTCATGGATTAGGTATGATTCATTTTGATGAAAGAGGATTATATGATCCAAAAAGGTATATGGAAGATAATTTAGGAATGTTGAAAGATAATGAATGCTGTATTGCAATATTTCATCCTGGTTATTTAGATCAATATATCTTAACGAATTCCTCTTATACGCTTATTAGACCAATGGAATGTGATTTTTTGTGTAGTGATTGGTTAAAGGATTGGATTAAACAAAATGATATTCAACTAGTAACCTTATAGTAATCTACTATTCTACTAAATGAACATGGAAAAACTATCATGTATACTTTTAAAGTATTTAGGGGGATATAATAAGAATGTATGATTTTAGATTTGATACAAAACTAATGCAATCTTTTGTGGGATTACAAATAACATCATACAAATGTACAGATACTATAACAGAAATGGTAGATATTCAAATTGGTGATAATGTATATTGTTTAATAAATGAATATGAAGAATTAGATTACTTTTTATTAGAGAATGAAAATACAGTGTATAGAATATCTGATTCTTATAGAAATGGTCCTGATAATACTCAGATTACGGTAAATGTAAATCAGATTATATCAAAGGTTATTTTATTAAATGAACATATTGTATTGGAAAAGAATGACAGAATATCTTATGATGTGTGGGATACCAAAGCTATCATATTTAGCTTAAATGATTATGAATTATGTTTTATTAAGGAGGATTGTTGGTTTTCTGAAAAAATAGAAATATTAAAAGGAAAGGATTTACTTAACCATATTTTCGATGAACAAGGTATTCTAGATGACTTCATTGATATGAAAGATGGTATGGCAGAGTTGAATAATGAAATTGTGGTTTTTATATGAATAAGAAAATGAATTAGATAGCAGAAATGCTGTCTTTTTTAGTATAATAGAACTATATATGGGAGGTGCTTATATGGAATGGGAAACTTATTTTCAAAAACGAATATTGGATAGGGGGTATGACTATTATTTTGATGATCGCGTAGAAGATTTACGTATTAATTCTAATAGGATTAAAGCAGTTGTTAATGGGACAGATTTTTATCATGTAGAAATTAAATTAAATGGAAATAAAATAATAGGCATGTCCTGTGATTGTCCTTATGCATTAGATGGACATAATTGTAAGCACATGGCAGCTGTTTTATATGAGTGGCAACTAAGAGTGACTCATCCAGAAATAGATAGTTTACAGCTTGTTGAAGATGCTTCAGAAGAGGATGTACGATCATTTCTTATTCAAGTACTTGATGATAATCCTAATTTAGTAGAAACCTTTAAACAATATACACAAAATGAATTTTCTTTGACTACAATGATTGATGATTTGGAGGGGGTTTGTGATTCTTATAGTAATGGTTATCATTATATCGATTATGAATTTAGCCGTGATTTTTGTGATAACTATGAAGATGCTGTTGATAAGTGGCTTGATGTTTTAAAGAAAAGGGATCAATATTCTCTCGCATTTAGATTCTTATTAAAAGCTTATGAAGTATTTTATAAGCTAGATATTGAGGATAATGGAGGTGAAACGGTTGCACTTTCTGTTATCATTATAAGCCAATGGGCAAATATAATTATGTGTATGGATGACTTAGAAAGATTAGAAGCTTTTGTTGAATTAGGACAATACCTCAACAGCATGAGAGATTATTATGATAGCCAAAAGATTATTGAAATATTTTTTGATTGTTTAAGTGGTAAAGAATTCTTAAAGCTGAAGCTTGATCTTGTGAAAAAACAGTTAGACTACATAGAGAGTCATGATGATATTTTTAATAGAGGATATGCAATTGAAGGATTTGCGAAAAAGTATCTTGAACTCTTAAAGAAGAATAAAGCATCAAAGAAGGAGATAAGTGCTGTTTATAAAAAGTACTGGGAATATATTCCTATTAGAATGGACTGTGTCTATACTTGTATTAATAATAAAGAATATGACAAGGCTTTAGATTATATTGACGAATGTATTGATTTTGAATATGAAAATCAAGATCGTATGAAGTTTAATATAAAATTGAAGAAAGATATTTATAAGAAGCAGGGAAATATCAAAGCTTACAGAGAAGAATTAAAGAATTTGATTCTCTTTTTCAATGATACTAATTTAGAGGATTATGTTGAGCTGAGAAGTCTCTTTTCTGATAAAGAATGGATCAAGGAAAGAGACTCTATAATTGAACAGCTTACTCCTGGAAGGTTCTTATGTGAAATATTAGAAACAGAGCAACTATATGAACAGCTATTAGACGTTCTCTTAAGAAGTGACGATAAATATTTGCTGCATCAATATACCGATTTGCTTAGTGAGAAATATCCTGAACGGCTGCTTCAGATATATCGAGAAAATGTTGAAAAACAGGCTGAATCTACTGGAAGCAGAAAGCATTATTACCAAATTGTAGAAGAGTTAAGAATCATGAAGTCTATTACTGGTGGTGATAAAATCGTTGATAAAATCATTAAGAAATGGAAGGTTCAATATAAAAACAGAAGCGCAATGCTTGATGAATTAAATGGAATATAGTCCACTCCGGTGGACTTTTTTACATCTTTCTTTTATATCAAATGAGTCATCAATGGAAAACATAAACAAAAGGAGGTAAATGGAAATGAGCTAGTATTATCTTGCAGTAGATATTGGAACTTCTAGTGAGCATCATATGTTAGCCTGTATACAAGAGAGAAAAATCAAACTAGAAGAAATCTATCATTTTGAAAATGGAATGAAAAAGTGTAAGGAATTAAACAAGATTCCTGTCAGCATGTCTATTGATACTTGGGTAGTGGATTATGTCTTATTAGATGAAGATGATCATGTTTTAGGTGATTCTTATGGTTATCGTGATTATCGTACTGATGGTATGGATGAAGTAGTTAATAAGGTTATTGATGAAAAAGAAGCATATGCTAAAACAGATTTTTAATAAACAAGTAATCAGTCATTATCGTCACCTTACATGTGAAATTATGATGAAATAATTGATGTACTTCAATCGTCGGATACTATTGACTAACACTATGATAAAATGGTAGATTATTAATCAGTTTATATATAAAGGAAGAGAATAAAAAAATGTTAAATACTTTCATGGAAATTGGTATATTAATTGTTGGTTTTGTATTATTGATTAAGGGTGCAGATTTCTTTGTAGATGGAAGTTCTTCTGTCGCAAAAAGATTAAAGGTCCCTTCAATGATCATTGGACTTACAATTGTCGCCATGGGTACAAGTTTACCTGAATGTGCAGTCAGCGTAACTGCTTCAATGAGCAACAACAATGCTCTTGCAGTCAGTAATGTAGTAGGATCTAACTTATTTAACTTAATGGTAGTATGTGGTGTATGTACACTATTTGTACCTCTTGCAGTTTCTACAGATACATTAAAGAAGGAATTCCCATTCTCTATTATCTGTGCTGCTTTATTACTTGTATTTGGTTTAGACAGTATGCTAGGTAGAGTGGATAGTGCAGTTTTTATTGTGTTATTTGCCGCATATTTAGGGTGGATGATCTATTCTGCATTACAGGCAAGAAATAAAGCGTTAAGCGAAGAAAATGATGAAGAAATCAAGCTACTACCAGTATGGCAGTGTATTGTTTATATTGTAGGTGGTGCTGCTGCGATTAAATTTGGTGGCGACTTTGTTGTAGAAGGTGCTACAGCTATTGCAACTATGCTAGGACTCAGTCAGAACCTTATTGGTTTGACTATTGTCGCTTTAGGAACAAGTCTTCCAGAACTTGTGACTTCTATTGTAGCTGCAAGAAAGAATGAAATCGACATGGCTTTAGGTAATGTTATTGGATCTAATATCTTTAATATCTTATTTGTATTAGGTATTGCCGGGGTCATTAGTCCTGTTGCCATTATTACAGAAAACTTGATTGATACATTTATTTTAATTGTTGTAAGTACTCTAGTATGGGGCTTTGCCTGGAAGAAGAAAGAACTTGTTAAATGGCAGGGTATTGTGATGCTTGCAATTTATGTAGCATATCTTGTTTATATTTGTATGCGTTAAGAAGGCGATGCCTTCTTTTTTTTATTTGATATCTAATATAGATGACAAATATTGTTCAACATAATATAATTTGAATAGAGGAAAGATTATACAAAGTCATCAAATGAATTTTAAAAGGAGTATGGAATAACATGAGAAGAAATAAAGTGAGATATTATTTGGATGTTGTAATCCATCATCCTGATTGGACCATAGAAGATTTTGAAGCTGAAGAAAAAAAGCTTAAAGAAGAGAGTGATAAATTAACAGAGTGGCCTCCTATATATTGAGGCTGATTTGAAACCAACTTTAATACAGTCGGTTTTTATTTTACCTTGTAAGGAGATTGATTTATTAATAAGAACATAGAATGACGTTAAATTATTCGTAGTTGCTTGATAGTTGATAGTGCAACTAACGATATTAAGCTATATTTGAAGTGAGGAGGGAAATAAAAATGAAAATTTCATTAATGTTATTAATGGCGCTTATACCTGCACTTATTATCTGGAGTGTCATCATCTATGTCGTTTATTTGCTTATTTTCGCCTTAAGAAAATATATTAAGTCAAAGCCTGTACGTAAAGAAAAAGAGGAGTATGTAAAAACACTAGGAGGTGTGATTAAAAAGCAACGCATGGAATGTCAGATGACTCAGGAATTTGTGGCAGAAACACTTGGTGTATCAAGACAGGCAGTCTCTAAATGGGAAAATGGTTCTTCTGATCCAAGTACAACTAATCTTATAGCGCTTGCAAATCTATTTGATATTACACCTGAAGAAATGTTGAAAGAAATACGATAAACTTTTACAAAAAGACCTACCATTTTAAGTGATTATTTATTATAATTGTGAAGTGTTTTTTTTAAATACTGATTTTAAAATTAAAGGGGAGTTTGTAGTATGATTCAATTTTTTAAAAACAACATCGAACCTAGAAAGAAATTAAGAACAGCTGAAATTATTGTTCTTGTTGCATTAGTATTAGGTTCAATTATTTCTCTTTGTGTAGGTCTTAAAGAAGTACATTCTAATCCTGGTAAAGTGGATTATGTACAAAGCATTGTAATGAAAAGAAATACACAGGATGAAGACTATAGTTCAGACAACACAGTATGTGATGTTACATATAGTAAAGGTGACAAACAGCTTGTTGTTTCTTATTCTTATGAAGAATATACACAGTTAAAGAATAAGACTATTACTGCTTATGAATTCAAGACAAGTAATGGAACTGACTTATACTTTGATCACAAAGATGTGAGTCAGAAAGAAGTTAAAAATTCTTATAAGCAGGTCATGGCAAATAAGACTATGTATATCTTTAACTTTGCATCTTCTTTATTTATCTTAAGCTTATCATTGGCTTTGATGTTGTTATTCTCTAAACAGTTTACAACATATGAAAAGAGCTGGTTCATGACTATCATGGTACTTGCTACTATTTTCGCTGTTGCATTCCCAGAAGAAAGTGCAAATGGTGTTAATGGTATTGTTATCATGTTATTGTATCTTTTAGATACATTCTTAAATATCTTATGTGAATTACTCATTTCTAAACAGTCTCGTTACAACTTCTTAGTATCTGTTGCTGTAGAAATTGCGGAAATCGCAATGTGTATTGTATTAATGTATCGTTTTGCAACAATGGTGACTACATTATTCTTCTGGCTTCCAATTGATATCATCAGTTATATCAACTGGTCTAAGCATAAAGATGAAGAAGAAGATGAATTAACAATGGTAAGAAAACTAAAAGGTTACCAGGAAGTACTTGTTATTGTAGGTATCTTTGTATGGACTGTCGTTGTTGGTTATTTCATCAGTGGTTTAGATATTGCAACTGATTTCTATACAAATAAGACATTAGAAACATGGATCATTTATATTGATGCCTGTGCTTCTGCCGTAGGTATTGCGAATGGTTTATTTATCTTCTTCAGATTAAGAGAACAGTGGATTGCATGGTATATCTGTGCTGCTTTAGAAGCTATTATTAACATCCTATCTGGACAATATGTATTATTAATTCTTAAACTTGGTTACTTCACTAATACAACTTATGGTTATATTAAATGGACTAAATATATTAGAGAACACCAGAAAACAAACGAAAAACTATCTTTATTCTAATTAAATTTCTCTATAACTTGAGAGTAGCTTATAAAACTGCTACAATAGGAACGTAAAAAACATATAGAAACAGGAGTGATTATTATGGCAATTGCTGCAGGAGATTTTAGAACTGGACTTACATTAATCGTTGATGGCGATCCTTGGGTTGTTTTAGACTTCCAACATGTAAAACCTGGTAAAGGTGCTGCTATCTTAAAGACTAAGATGAAGAACCTAAAAACTGGTTCTACACAAGACAGAAACTTCAACGCTTCAACAAAATTCGAAGCTGCTAACATTGAAAAGAAAACAGCACAGTACTCATATGAAGCTGATTCTACTTATTATTTCATGGATATGGAAACATATGATACTTATGAATTATCAGAAGAACAGATCGGATTCAATAAGTATTTCATCGTAGAAGGAAGAGAAGCATCTCTTATGTTCTTTGAAGGTGATTTATTATCAGTATCTATCCCAGAAAAAGTTGAATTAACTGTTGCTAAGACAGACCCAGCTATTAAAGGTGCACCATCTAACCAGACTAAGGATGCTGTCACTAATACTGGTCTAACATTAAGAGTACCTCAGTTTATTGAAGAAGGCGAAGAAATCGTTGTCTTCTCATCTGATGGAAAATACGCAGGAAGAGCTTAATATAAGCTCTTTTTTCACATATGAATAAAGTTGTACTTGTAACTGGTGGTGCTCAGGGGATAGGGAAAGCCATCGCATTAGAACTTGCGAAAAACCATTATGATGTAGTGATCAACTACCTTACTTCTAATAAAGCAGCGGCTTTATTAGAAGAAGAGATTAAAAAGAATTATGATGTACGTGTGATGATTATTCAAGCGGATGTATCAAAGGAAGAAGAAGTGGATGCTATGATTTCTTTAATAGAGAAAAAATGGGGTGGTGTTGATATTCTTATTAATAATGCTGCTGTTGATTTATCCAATCTCTTTCATCTTAAGACAGCAGATGAGTTTAGAAAGACATTGGATGTCAATGTCGTAGGGGCATTTAATTGTAGTAAGCGTGTCTATAGACATATGCTTGATCAGGAATATGGACGTATTATTAATATTTCTTCTACCAATGGTATAAATACTTATTATCCAATGTGTATTGATTATGATGCCTCTAAAGCGGCACTAATCTCATTAACACATAATCTTGCCTTTGAATATGGGCCATATATTAATGTGAATGCTATAGCACCAGGATTCATTGGAACAGACAATGAACTAGATGGATATGATGAAGAATTCTTAAAAGAGGAACAAGAAAAGATTATGGTGAACCGTTATGGTAAACCAGAGGAAGTGGCTTATCTTGTGAAGTTTCTTATTAGTGATGAAGCCAATTTCATCAACAATACAATTATAAGAATAGATGGCGGCCAGAAAGGCAGCTGTTAAAAAAGGTCCTGAAATCAATCAGGACCTTTCGTGTTATTTCTTTAAAACATTTGTAAGGGCGAATAGAATAGAAAGTTTACTATATTCTAGTGTCAAACCACCCTGGATATAAAGTGTATAAGGTGCAACAACAGGTGCATCGGCACTTAATTCAATTGTACTTCCAGAAGTAAATGTACCAGCAGCCATTACTTCATCATGAGGATAACCAGGCATTGGTGCAGGCATAGTGGCTACAAATGAATCAATTGGAGAACTATTCTGAATAGCCTGTGTAAACTTCACTAGGTTTTCTTCTGTACCAAGTTCTAATGTTTGAATAATATCAGTTCTTTCTTCATTATATCTTGGAGATACATTATTAAAGCCTAACTTTTCTAACATATAAGCACTAAACACAGCACTCTTTAAAGCGTTCTTTACTGCATTAGGAGCCATAAACACACCCTTGAAGAATGTATTATTCATATTGAAGTTAGCTCCTAGATCTTTACCAATACCAGGTGCAGTTAATCTTTCAGCACACATAAAGATTAAATCTTTTCTACCTGCAATATAACCACCAGTAGGTGCAATACCTCCACCTAGGTTTTTCATTAATGAACCAACTACAATATCAGCACCGATATGTCCTGGTTCCTTCTTTTCTACAAGTTCACCATAGCAGTTATCTACCATGATAATAACATCCTTATTTACTTCTCTGATCTTAGTAATAATACGTTCAAGCTTAGAAAGTGTTAAAGATAAACGTGAAGAATAACCCTTAGATCTCTGGATTTCTACAAGTTTAACATCATTCTTTTTTAAACGTTCTACGATTTTATCATCATCGAAATCATTATCAACTAAATCAATCTGTTCATAAGATACACCATGAGCCTTTAATGACTGACTAGATTCTCCTGAAATACCAATCATTTCCTGTAAAGAATCATAAGGTGCTCCAGATAATGAAATCATTGTATCACCATGCTTAAGTAAAGCAGATAAAGTTAAATAAAGCGCATTGGTACCACTCATGATCTGTGGTCTCACTAATGCATCTTCGCATCCAAGAATAGTTGCGAAAACAGCTTCTAGCTTATCTCTTCCTGAATCATAGCTGCCATATCCATTCATGTCCGCAAAATCAGAATAGCTGACATTATTCTCAATAAATGCAGAAAGAACTCTGTTTGAGTTATAGAAACAAACATCATCAATCTTTTCATAAATGTCTTTTAATACAACATCAGATTCATTCGCAATTTTTAATAAGTTTTCATCTATTTGTTCTAATATCATAATTCCTCTCCTTTGAATACCTGTGCTATTATACACCAAATACACCACTATTTTAAAGAAAATCACAAACTCTTAGAATTTTAAATCCTTACAAATAAGATGATTTGTTAAAGGATTGTTTTGTTCTGTTTACTCTGTTCAAGAAATCTATTAGAATATCTAATGAAAGGGGTTTACATATGTATAAGGTAATAGAAGTAAAACAGAGTATATTTGAAGATAATAATAAGGATGCAGTTTTATTAAGACAGGAATGCAAAGAGAAGGGTGTTTTCTGACTTAATATCATGTCTAGTCCAGGTTCAGGAAAGACAACCACATTATCACGCACTATTGAAACAATCAAAGATGAAGTGAATATTGGTGTTATGGAAGCAGATATTGATAGTGATGTGGATGCGCACACTATTAGCCAGTATGGTGTACGTACAATACAATTACACACAGGAGGCATGTGTCATTTAGATGCGGATATGACAAGACAGGGATTACATGAATTAGGAATGGAAAATCTAGATCTTGCAGTATTAGAAAATGTAGGAAATCTAGTATGTCCTGCGGAATTTGATACAGGTTCCTCTTTAAATATTGCGATATTGAGTGTGCCAGAAGGGGATGATAAGCCTTTAAAATATCCGCTTATGTTTGAAGTATGTGATGTCGTGCTTATTAATAAGGTGGATGTTCTTCCTTACTTTGATTTTGATATAGAAAAATGTAAAGAGAATATTCATTATCGTAATAAGAATGCAAAGGTGTTTGAAATATGTGCAAAAAGTGGAGAAGGAGTCAAGTCTTGGTGTGATTACCTTTTAACACGTATAAGAGAATGGAAGGAATAAAATAATGGCCTATAGAGATAATATTGATAGACTTGCAAGACGTATTACAGACCGAATACCAGTGAAGTTTAAGAAGCTTAAGGAAGATGATCCTGAATACAAATGTTTAAGTGAAATCTTGAATGATGAACAATGTAATTTATGTTTATTTTTTGAAGTACGCAAACCTATGTCTTTTGAAGAAATTCTTAAAAGAACAGGCTGGGAAGAAGAACGTGTTGAACGTGTATTAAAAGAAGTATGTGATATAGGGATGATTGAGTATAACTGGGAAAATGAAGATCATCATAAACAATATGTGATGCCTCAGTTTGTCCCTGGTTCTGCAGAATTCATGGTTATGAATAATGATTTAGTCAAAGAACATCCAGTTGTGACTGATTTTTTTGAACAGATGACAAGATTACCACTAGAAAAGGTCACTCCAATGGTGCCTCCAGGAGGGGCTGGTATTGGGATGCATGTTATTCCAGTAGAAAAATCTATTGAAGCCAATCAGGAAGCAGTGTCTGTAGAAAAGATTTCTCATTGGTTGAATAAGTATGATAAGTATGCTTTATCTCCATGTTCATGTCGTAGACAACAAAGAGTTCGAGGAGAAGGGACAGGTGATATTGAAGCCGATGTATGTATTGCGGTTGGGGATATGGCTGATTATGTTGTAGAGACAAATAAAGGTGGTCATTACTGTACTTATGAAGATGTTATTGAAACATTAGAAAGATGTGAAAGAAAAGGTTATGTGCATCAGATTACAAATATTGATGGTGAAGATAAGATCTTTGCGATTTGTAACTGTGCAGCAGGTGTTTGTAATGCCTTAAGAACAAGTCAGCTCTTTAATACACCAAATATGTCTGCAAGTGCTTATCGTGCACACGTGGATGTCAGCAAGTGTGTAGCCTGTGGTAAGTGTGTAGAAGTATGTCCAGTAGGAGCTGCAAAGCTTGGACAGAAGCTTTGTACAAAGAAGGGTCCTATTGAATACCCACAGGTAGAATTACCAGATATGATTAAATGGGGACCAGATCATTGGAATCCTGATTTTAGAGATACTGCCAAAGTCAATTGTCATGAAACAGGAACTGCTCCTTGTAAAACAGCCTGTCCTGCTCATCTTCCTGTACAGGGCTATATCAAGATGGCTAGTCTTGGACGTTACATGGATGCTTTAAAGCTTATTAAAGACTTTAATCCATTCCCTGCCGTATGCGGTTCAATCTGTAATAGAAGATGTGAACAGGAATGTACGCGTGGATTATTAGATGCTCCTCTCGCAATTGATGAAATTAAGAAGTTTATTGCGGAAAAAGAACTTAATGAGGAAGAACGCTATATCCCATTATGTGAAAACGAAGAGGGCGGATTCTATCCTCATAAGATGGCTATTATTGGTGCAGGTCCTGCTGGTATGAGCGCTGCTTATTATTTAAGAATTAAGGGTTATCCTGTCACTATCTTTGAAAAAGAAGAAAAACTAGGTGGTATGCTTCGTTATGGTATTCCATCATTTAGATTAGAAAAAGATGTCATTGATGCAGAAATAGAAGTACTTAAGGCAATGGGCATTGAATTTAGATGTGGTGTAGAAATCGGTAAAGACATCACTATTGACGGATTACGTGAAGAAGGTTATGAAGCCATCTATCTTGCGATTGGTGCACAAGGTGGTAAGAAATTAAATATCCCTGGAATGAATGAAGAGTATGTTATGACAGGTGTTGATTTCTTAAGAGAAGTTAATAAAGAAGAGAGTAAAGATATGCTTAGTGGTCATGTAGTTGTCATTGGTGGTGGTAACGTGGCTATGGATGTGGCAAGAAGTGCTTTAAGAAGTGGTGCAGTGTCTGTTGATTTATTCTGTTTAGAGTCAGAAAAAGACATGCCTGCAAGCCCTGATGAAGTAGAAGAAGCCATCCATGAAGGTATTACTATGCATTGTGGATGGGGTCCTCAGGAAATCAAGGATCATACAATCACATTAAAGAAATGTATCTCTTTAGGAGATGAAACAGGTACTTTTAATCCATCTTATGATGAAACACAAACAGAAAGCTACCCATGTGATTATGTCTTATTATCTGTAGGACAGGATATTATTCCTGTAGAAGGATTAGATATCAATACAAATCCAAATGGTACAATTCAAGCGGATGCCATTACTTTACAGACTTCTGTACAAGATATCTTTACAGGAGGAGATGTCTATACAGGTCCTCGCTTTGCGATTGATGCGATTGCACAGGGTAAAGAAGCGGCTGAATCAATGCACCGTTTTGTACATAAAGGTCATTCACTTACTTTAGGTAGAGACTTACACCAGTTTACTCAGCTTGATAAGGACGATATTTTAATTACTTTAGACTTTGATCATTCAAAGAGACAGATTCCAGGTACAAAACAGGGTCTTGCGACAGAAACATTTAAAGACTTACGTTCTACATTTACGCCTGAACAGGTACAAACAGAAGCAAAACGCTGTCTTGGATGTGGCACAAGTGTAGTAGATCCTAATAAATGTATTGGATGTGGTCTATGTACAACTAAATGTGAATTTGATGCAATCAAGCTTACAAGAGATATCCCAGAAGGAAGCAATATGGTAAGATCAGAAGATAAGTTGAAGGTGATTCTTCCTTATGCTGCAAAAAGACAGATTAAGATTTTACGTAATAAGAAGAAATAAAGATGCATGAATTAGGTATTGTCGTACATATTGTCAGAACATTAGAAGATGTTGCGCAGGAAAATAGTCTCACAGATATACGCAAGGTCACTTTACAAATAGGCAAGGTCAGTGGTATTGAACCAGACTATTTAGTAGACTGTTGGGAATATTATAAGAAGAAAGTGCCATTGCTGAAGTATTCAACACTTGATTATGAATGGATTGAAGCTATTACAATCTGTCATAATTGTCAAAATACTTATTCTACAATCGATTATGGCAGAGAATGTCCCTATTGTCATAGTGGAAATACTGTCTTACTGCAAGGCAATGAATGTTTAATTAAAGAAATAGAAGGAGAATAACTCCATACAAAAAATCCTCTCTGTAACGAGAGGATTATTTTTTATGGATATCTTCTGTACCTGCTTTTATGGCGGTTTCATAATACCAGAGTTTATGATCAATTGTTTCTAGTTGTTTTTCTAATTGTCGCATTTCTTCTAATACAATCTCTTTTCTTCTCACAAAGAGTTGATAACGTTCTTCTAATGATTCATCACCACGTTTAACCATTTCTACATATTGTTGCATTTCAGAAATACTCATACCTGTATTCTTGAAACATTCAATAATACGCAGCATAGAAATATCTTTTTCTTTAAAAATACGATAACCTGATTCATTCTTTTCTAAGAAAGGAATGAGACCCATCTTATCATAATAACGAATAGTAGAAACAGGTAAAGACATCATTTCTGATACCTGTTTAATTGTATAAGTCATCCAATCACCCCGTTAATAGTATAAGAAATAATAGGAAATTATGCAAGAAATTGAGTCATGACAAAGTCACTATATATTTTCCTGTAAATGTGTGACTATTATTGCTGAGATAAAATAAAAATATAGGTAAAAGACAACAAATGGGCGTTGGAAAACCTATATTTTTTATTGACTTTTGCAATTACATAGTATATAACCTAATGATACTATTTAGATTACAAAGGGGGACTTATATGGAAAATAACGTTACATCAGGAAATATATTAAAACATATCGCATTTTTTGCGATACCTTATCTATTATCTTATTTCTTACAGACACTCTATGGTATGGCTGATTTATTTATCATTGGGCAATTTAATGCGGTAGATGGTATTACAGCTGTTTCTAATGGTAGTCAGGTCATGCATATGTTGACAGCAATTCTTGTAGGACTGGCTATGGGGGTTACTGTTTCTATCAGTCATGCAGTTGGCGCTAAGAATCATACATTAGTAGAAAGAACGATAGGTAATACAATTACACTCTTTGCATGCATTTCTATCATTTCTACTCTTCTGTTGCTTATTTGTGTAAAACCACTTGTTGTGTTACTCAATGTACCACAAGAAGCAATGACTGGAACTGTACAGTATCTTGTTATATGTTTTATAGGAATTCCTTTCATCACCGCCTATAACATCATCAGTTCTATATATAGAGGCTTAGGAGATTCTAAAAGCCCTATGTATATTATTGCGATTGCCTGTTTATTAAATATTATCTTAGACTATATCTTTATTGGATTATTTCATATGGGACCAATAGGGGCAGCACTTGGAACCACTATATCACAAAGCGTGAGTGTTATTATCGCACTCATTTCGATGAAATATCGTACTTCTGACATTCATATCAAAAAAGAAGACCTTCATCTTCAATCTCAGGTATTTAAACATATTCTAAAAGTAGGCTTTCCTGTCGCAATACAGGATGGATGTATTCAGATTGCCTTTATAATCATTACTATTATAGCGAATAGCCGTGGATTAAATGATGCCGCTGCAGTAGGTATTGTAGAAAAGATGATCACTGCCATCTTTATTATTCCTTCTACAATGCTTGCGACTGTATCAGCTTTATCTGCACAAAATATCGGTGCCAAAGACTACGGACGTGCTCGTACAGTATTAAAATATGCGGTTATAATTACTACTCTTTATGGAATCATTGTTGCTTTGATTGTAGAATGTGCTGCACCTACACTTCTTGGATTATTTACTAAAGATACTACAGTAATCTTACTAGGTGTACAATATATCAGTTCTTATATTATTGATACAATATTTGCAGGGATTCACTTTAGCTTTAGTGGTTACTTTGCAGCAGATGGAAAGAGTTATATTGGCTTTATTCACAATATTATTGCTATTTCATTAGTCAGAGTACCAGGTTCTTATATTGCCTCTCATATTTATCCTCATAATTTATTCCCAATGGGACTTGCAGCTCCTTTAGGATCATTATTATCAGTTATTATCTGTTTAATTGCATATCGTATATTGAAGAAGAAAGATGAATTAAGTGTGCTATAATTAATTAAAAGAGAGGTACATTTATGAATAAGATAAGATGGAATCAATTGTTCACTCCAAGAACATTAAAGAGAGGATATGAACTGTACCAAAGTGGTGCAGTAGAAGACATTCAACATAATGAATATGCAATCAAAGGAAGCATATTTGACGATGATGACTATTACTCTATTGTTTATTTACGTGATGGAATGATAGAAGATATGGATTGCAGCTGTGAAAATGAAGATGAATATTGTGAACATATTGTAGCACTTCTTTATGCCTATGATCCTAAACAGACATATCAATTTCATTATTTTCAAGAAGTCTATACTGATGAAAAGTATAAATCTGTAATCAGAGATATTATTACAGAGAGTCGAAGCTATAAACAGATGATCAATAAACTCATTTCCTATAAACGTTCAATTCTTCCTACAATAACAGAAGACTCTCTTGGATCACTTAATTTGGTATTTGAAACATTCTATCTTATTTCATCTATACCTGAAGAAAAAGATGATTTCTTAGAAGAGCTTAAAAATGATTTGAAAATAATCGTTTCCTACAGTCATAATAAGAAGACTTTATTAGATGTATTTGAAAGAGAATACCATTTCCATAAGTATGAGAAAGAAGATGAAGAGTATCTCACTGAAGTCTTTCTAGAATGTTTTAATGAAACAGAATTATATGAAGACAAGTTTCGTATTGTGAATCATATGATTCTAGGCAGTGATGCTTTGAAAGATAACTGGGTTGGACGTATGCAATACTCTCGCTGGATAAGCATAGGATTAAAGATGTTGCAGGAAGCACATCAGTCCCATCAGGATATTCTTCATTTCCTTGATACATATCATAATTATCCACCTGTGTTTACGGGATATGCGAAGATATGTTTAGAAAATAGAAATTCTAATAAAGCGCTTGAAGTCGTTGAACTTGGATTAAAGTATCATCAAGAAGATGAAGATTTACTTAAGTTGAAAGAGGAGATTTCACCTTGTTTAAATCTCAATATAATGGATTGGGCAGATCAGTTTACAGATGTTATCTTAAAGCGTGGTTATGATTATTTTTATAAGAAGAAGATCAAGAAACTCTATCAGGAACCTTATGGTATTGCGGCTGTAGTAGAAGGATCAGAAGATTATCATGTGACTATAGATTTAAAGGATGAACAGGTCACTGGTATGTATTGTGATTGTCCTTATGCCAATAAAGGACATCATTGTAAGCATATGGCAGCTGTACTTCTTGCATGTAGTGATTGTGAAAATTATGATGATATCAAAGAAAAACTAGATATCAAGTTTATAAAAGAACTCAAAGAACGTATTCATACACTTCCAAGAGATCAATTAGAACAGCTCCTGTTTAATGAAATGAGATTTAACGAATCTTTACAGCAACGCTTTAATGATCTTATTGAAACAACGACAATTCAAGATAAATATTTAGTCTATCTAGTAGAACTCATAGATGATAATGAAGATCATATACCAACACTTTTAAAGAAGTTGAAAAAGTATCTTCGTATCTCTTTAAGTAAACTTATATCAAAACGTGATTACAAGACAGCACATGCGCTTATTGCCTGCGCATTTTGTAAAGTCACATATTTAGATCCGAAGAAAGAAGTCTATGAAATCCTTACAGATATCCATGAGTATTTGAGACAACTTATAAAAATCTATCCTTCTAGTGAAGAAGCCTTTAATGCAGTGAAGGAACTTTATAGTGACTGCTGCCTCCCATTTTATGAAGGTGTGATTGATCCAGTACTCTTAAATGATTTTGATAGTAAGCAGTTCTATGATTTGAAGTTCAACCTTATTCATCAGAAGATTCTCTATTCATCTCTTTATGATGACAGAGAACTCCAAAAGTTAATTTATGAACGTTGGACAAAATACGGTTTGGATTTACTTATAGAAACAGGTAAAGAAGAATCAGTGATTCTTGATTATTTAAGTCAGTATGCAGATAGTGAAGCAGTTCAAGTCAATTATGTTGATTACTATGTAAGAAAAGGTCACTATCAAAAAGCACTTGATATTTTAGATGAGCATACAGGTGATGCTTATGAAGTAAAAAAACAAGAAGTTATAGAAGCAATGAATCATCATAAAGAAGTATCTTAAGAAACCTATTCGCAGGTTTCTTTTTTTTTTTTTTTTTTTTTTTTTTCGATTTATTCAAAAGTGTAGATTGTGTTTACAGATAGTTTTATACTTAATAAAGATATATCGATAGATAAGGGAGGTACAATCTAATATGAAGAAATATATCAAATCAAGTCTCTTTTATTTTTCTATTTGCATTATTTTGTTTTCAACAGCAGGTCTTATGTCTGTCTTTTTAGCTAATATTCTCAAAAGAATGATTGATACCTCAACCGCAAAAAATATTACACAGTTTTACCATGTGATGATTCTTACTATTTTCTTTATCATCATTAATTTTACTCTTCATATACTAAGAGGTTTCTTTAAAGCAAAATTCCTCAAGAAAGTCATGTTGTCTTTGAAACATGATTTATTTAAAGGCATATTCTCAAAGAGTATCAAAGACTTCAATAAGGAAAACAGTTCAGTCTATACGAGCATATTTAATAATGATTTAAAGATACTTGAAAAGAATTATTTTGATAATCTTCTCACAATCATCTCTGACTTATCTCAATTTTTCATTTGTTTAATTGCAGTCATCTCATTCCAATTTGAACTTGCTGTCATAATCATATTGATTAATGTGATTGCGATATTTGTACCTGTATTATTAGGTAAAATATTATCCCATAAGCAGATAGATTCTATTAATAAATTCAGTGATTTGAATGTGAAGATTAAGGATTTATTCAATTCTTTTGAAATCATCAAATGTTTCCAGGTGACTCATAAAGTAATAGAAGACTTTGATCATGCAGATAATATATATGAAGAAAGTATGGAAAACTTTAGATATTGTGAAGGAATTATAGCAGGTTTTTCAACTTTATCATCACTTGGTGTAAGTGTTATGACAACACTTATATCACTCTATTTTGTCATCAAGAATCAAATTACTATTGGTGAAATGATGGCAATCACACAACTTGTAAACAATATTGCGAATCCTCTAGGACGATTATCTAGTGAACTTCCATTATTAAAGAGCACAAAACCTATTGAACTTAAATTACAGGAATATATGGATATTAAAATGGTTCAAACTGGAATTAAAATAAATGGTCTAAATCAAATCACTATGGATCATATATCATTTGGTTATACTGAAAACAAAGAGATCATTCATGATTTTAGCTATGAATTTCTTAAAAATAAGAAGTATGCGATTGTCGGTAATAGTGGATGTGGGAAGTCCACTATCGTTAAGCTTCTTTTAAATTACTATGATAACTATAAAGGAAATATCTTTATCAATGATGTAAATCTCAATGAAATTGATATGAGTAGTGTTTACTCTCATTTATCCATGGTTCATCAAAATGCACCTATTCTCAATGATACACTAAAAAACAATATTACTTATTATAATGATTATTCAATAGAAAAGGTTAATCAAATTGTACATGAGGCAGGATTAGATCATTTTGTAGAATCATTACCTGATGGATTAGATACTGTCATCAATGAAAATGGGAATAATATCTCTGAAGGAGAAAAACAGAGAATCAGTATTGCAAGAACTTTATTAAAGAATACAGATTTATTGATCTATGATGAACCCACATCTAACTTAGATCATGTAACTGCAAAAGAAGTAGAAAAGAATCTATTGAACAGAAATAATACATGTATCATGATTACTCATAGATTAGAAGAAAATTTACTAGAGAGATTCGATGAAATACTCGTACTAGATCATGGGACTCTTGCAGAGTCAGGAACCTTTAATGATCTTCTAGAAAGAAAAGGAGTATTCTACTCTTTGTATAAAGGATGAAAAGTAGGAGATATTCTTGTAATGTCTCCTATTTTTTTATCTGAAGACAAAAATATAGTATCATTTATTGACTTCTTAGAGCATAAGATTATAATATTTCATAAATGAACTATCTAAATATGAAAGAAGGTAAGAGCATGTATTTCAATATAGAGTTTCCAAATAAAATGGCTCATGCATATAGTGTAATGTGTAAACCACTATGTCAGGAAATCAAATTACCACAAACAGCTTTTGATATATTGATGTTTTTATCGAATAATCCTCAATATAAGACAGCAAGAGATATTGTAGAAGTAAGAAAAATTAAAGCCAATCTTGTTTCTATCAATGTAGATAAACTTGTAAAAGAAGGGTATCTAGAAAGAAAAGAAGTAGCAGGAGATCGCCGTAAGACAGAACTTGTAAGTACTTCTAAGGCAGATTTTATTATAGAAAAAGGACGCTTAGTTCAGAAAACTTTTAAAGACCTATTATTTAATAACATGGATGATTCTGTGAAAGAAATATTATTTAAAGGTATGGAAATCATGGAAGATAATCTTGATAGGATATTGGAGAATCAATAATATGACAGTGTTAATGACTATTCTTGTTACGTTCTTTGCAGGTATGGGTGCAGGATTAGGTACTGGTTTTGCAGGTATGAGTGCTGCGGCTGTGATCAGTCCAATGTTGATTACTTTCTTAGGAATGGATCCTTATATGGCTGTAGGGATTGCTTTATCTTCAGATGTACTTGCAAGTGCAGTTTCTGCTTATGAATATGGTAAAAACAAGAATCTAGATATTAGAAACGGTTTAATCATGATGGTTTCTGTATTATGTTTTACAGTAGTAGGAAGCTATGTCTCTAGTTTAGTACCAGCAACCACTATGGGTAATTTCTCAGTCTTTATGACAATGCTTCTTGGTGTAAAGTTTATCCTTAGACCAGTTATGACAACAAAAGAATCTATGGAAGCAGTCTCTCCTAAAAAAAGAGCCATTCAGTCAGTGGTCTGTGGTGTTATTATTGGTTTTATCTGTGGCTTCATTGGTGCAGGTGGAGGTATGATGATGCTTCTTATTCTTACTTCTGTATTAGGCTATGAACTTAAAACAGCAGTAGGAACAAGTGTCTTTATTATGACATTCACTGCCTTAACAGGTGCTGTATCTCATTTTGCGATTGGTGGGACACCTGACTGGGGTGTATGGATTCTATGTGTTATCTTTACATTCATCTGGGCAAGAATTGCAGCACGTTTTGCGAATAAAGCGACTCCAGAAACATTAAATAGAGTAACAGGTATTATTCTAGTTATATTAGGTATTGTGGTATTTGCATTCTCAATGGTGAAATAAAAAAAGTCTTCTTTACATTTGACGTAAAGAAGATTTTTTAATTACTTAGAAATGATTTCTACACCATCTTCTGTCACAAGAAGAGTATGTTCCCATTGTGCTGATAGTTTTCCATCATCTGTATAAACAGTCCAGTCATTATCAGTACCTAGATGGATATGACGTGTTCCCTGGTTAATCATTGGTTCAATAGTAAATACCATTCCAGGAACTATTAATACAGTCTTTTCTTTTGGTGTATAATGATATACATAAGGATCCTCATGCATGGCTTTTCCAATACCATGACCACAGAACTCTTCTACAACACTATATCCATTAGCATGGGCATGCTTTTCAATTGCTGTACCAATATCAGCAATAGTACTTTCCCAAGGCTTTACAGCCTTCATACCTTCTTCAAGACATTCTTTAGTCACTTTTACTAGACGCTGTGCTTCTTCTGATACATGACCTAGCATAAACATTCTTGAAGCATCTGCATAATAGCCATTTACTCCAGTTGTCGCATCCACATTAATGATATCTCCATCCTGAAGTACATAATCTCCAGGAATACCATGACATACTTCATCATTGACAGAAGTACAGATACTCTTAGGATACCCTTCATAGTTTAAATCTGCAGAATAACCTCCATGACTTGAAGTATAAGCTACAGCCATATCATCAATATCCTGTGTTGTCATACCAATTTGAATATGTTCTTCAATATAATCTAATAATCCATTATTGACTACAGCCGCTCTTTTAATAGCTTCAATCTGTTTCTCATTCTTAATCATTTTATGATTAGGAATAAGATAACCATGTTTTTTATATTGTTTAAGCTTTTTATCAAAAGCTTCATGACAATCATGATAGTCTAACTGACTACCACACCAGCATTTTCTTTTCATTGCATTACCTTCTTTCTTTACAAAGTATACACTATTTTTCAAAAAATTACACCGGAAGTTAGCCATATATAACCAAATGATTTATTATTTTACAGGAACAGGCAATAGTCGATATATTGCAAGAGAACTACATCAACAATTAAATGAAGATTATATAAGTGTCAACTACCCACGACCTAAAGGTCATGGGCTTGTAACTGCCCAGTCGTACTAACGGTTTACACCTCCGACCTTTAACCCCAGTAGATATTGCTATCTAAAGTGGCGTTACATCATAGGGTGGTTGACAGCACCCTTTGCAGCAGAGTTTACTCTGCTACAACTGTATTAGGTACTTGGCTATCTGCAAGATAGTTTATTCCCATACGATACAGATTCATAGCTCCAATGCGGTCATCATTAGATTTATAACCACATTTTTTGCAGGTAAACAGATGTATCTTCTTATTGCGGTTAGACTTTTCAACATGTCCACAGCAAGGGCAGCACTGACTTGTATAGCGAGGGTCTACCTTAATAACAGAAGACTGATTCTGTTTTGCTTTGTAGATTAGTTTCTGCTCAAGGTCATAGAAAGACCATGATACAGAAACATAACGATCTTTCGTTTTTACACGTTCCGTAGCATTACGAATACCTGACAAATCTTCCAATACAAAGAGAGTGTGCTTTGGGTTGTTTTCAACGAGTGCCTTCGATACCTGATGGTTAATATCCTGCATCCAACGGTTTTCTCGCTGACCGATAGCTTTTAGTCTTCGTCTTGAGGATGGCGTATGTCGCATTTGAAGTTCTTTACGAAGCTTGGAATATTTAGCACGTTTCTGTTTAATAGCTTTGCCACTAACAAATCCAGACTTATGTTTGCTGTCATAAGTTGCAACAACAAAGTTAATACCTCTGTCGATACCTACAACATTACAGATGTCAGAAATATTACTTTCTTCAACCTCATAGGTAACTGGTATATGCAGATAGTATTTACCATGTTTATTTACAAGTTTGGCAGTACCAAACTTATAAATTGTATGATCGAAATACTTAGACATTCCATCTGAAAAATAAGATAACTTCACACGACCATTAAGCGTATTGATTGAAAAACGGTTTTGCGTTAAGGAATAATCTCTGTTCCAAACCAGGTCGTACTGAGGTTTTTTAAAAGATGGTTTTATCCATTCATTCTGATTTTCAAGAATGGTCTTATATCTTGCGATAACCGTTTTAAAAACAGACTGCGCCATTTGTGATTTGAGACTGAACTTTTCTCTTAGAGTAGAGTACAAAATTTTATTGAGTGAGAACTGCTTTAGGTCATGTGTGCGGAATACATAATCTGAAACATAATTACAGGCATCACAATAAACAGACATTGTTTTATTAAGCAAAACTTTATCTGTATCAGTTGCAACTATCTGAACTTTTGCAGTTATAGTTATCTGTTCCATAAAATTTATTCCTCTCATTGATACTTCACTAGCAATAGTGTATACTAATATTTAGTGAACGTCAATAACTATCAGAGGTGATTTATGGATAATAGATATTATCGTCATAACAGACGAAAATACAGTCTGAAAGTACATATAGTTCTTGTAACCAAATACCGCAAACAACTACTACAAGGCTCTATTGCTGATGATGTGAAACAAAAGATTCTCGATATAGCTAATACTCGTGGCTACGAAATAATTGCTATGGAAACAGACAAAGACCATATACATTTTTTGTTAAGTTATGATGCAACGGATAGAGTATGCGACATTGTTAAAATTGTAAAGCAGGAAACAACATACTACTTATGGCAAAAGTATAATTCGGTCTTATCAAAACAGTATTGGAAGAAAAAAATATTTTGGTCAGATGGTTATTTTGCTTGCAGCATTGGAGAAGTGTCATCAGCAACTATACAAAAATATATTGAAAGTCAGGGATAATAAATAACGATTTACGAGGCTCCTCTCACCGCCTAAAGGCAGAGGGTTTCCGCCTATGACAAACAAAAGGATTTATTTATGAATACACTTATTAGAAATAATGACCATAGCTTACAGAATATCCAAGGAACATTGGTATTTGTCGTACCTACTTATGCCTGGAGAATACCTCGTATTGTCGAAGAATGGATTCGTTTGACAGCTTTTAAGGATGTTGAAGAAGTTTATTTTGTGATGGATTGTGGGGGAAATATAGGCAATGCAGGTTATTATAATAGAAAACTATGTGAGAAGAAGGGGTTCAACTATAGAGGTACAATGGAAATCATTATGCCAGAAAACTATCTCGCAATGTTTAATACACCAGAAGATGATGAAGCCAAAAAGATTGTTAAACAGGCAGATCCTATTATTAAAGAAGCAGTTTCCTATATCCATCAGCATTTACCTTTTCCTGGTATGTCATTACAATTGAAAGACAAGTTCCAATCTTCTATTGTGAATACAGTTTTCTATCCACTTTTTGTGAAAGCAGCTGCTTTCTATAGTACGGATGAATGTATTGGATGTGGATTATGTGAGAAATTATGTCCATTAAAAAATATCCAAATAAAAGATCATCGTCCTGTATGGGGTAAGGAATGTACGCATTGTATGGCATGTATTGCGAAATGTCCTAAAAAGGCGATAGAATATGGAAAGAAAAGCAGGGGAAAGAATAGATATTATATTGACTAGGTACAACTTGATAGTTTATCGCTTATTCAACAAGATAGTTATGGTATAATAATAGAAAAGAAAGGAGTGTCCATATGAGAAAAGCTATACCTTTAGGAGTAGTAGATTATGAAACTTTAAAGAATCAGAATTATTTTTTTATCGATAAAAGTATGATGATTTATGATTTTTTAATGAGAAAAAGTACTGTCACTCTTATTACTCGACCTAGAAGGTTTGGAAAAACAATCAATATGTCAATGATGTCTTCATTCTTTGATATTACTAAAGATTCTAAAGAAATATTCAAAGATACAAAAATTGTTGAAACAGAGTATATATCAGAAATGAATCAATATCCTACAATCTTCATTTCGTTTGCGAATGCGAAGAATGATAAATGGAATGTTGTAAAGGAAATTAAATTACAACTGCGTAAAGAATATGATCGATATGCTCATGTATTTGAACAAAAAATGACTGTATTTGAACAAAACGAATATGAATCTCTTGTACAAGGGTTAATGACAAAAAATGATGGGATTCTAGATAATATTATCGATGCACTTTCTTTTTTGATGGAACGATTAGAGAAATATTACCACAAAAAAGTAATGGTATTCATAGATGAATATGACACACCTTTTATCGAAGCTCATGTTGGAGGATATTATGAAGAGTTGCGAGGGGGGTTATCTTCTTTGCTTCATAATGCATTAAAGACATCTACGAGCCTACATTATGCAATGATGACTGGTATTCAAAGAGTGGCGAAAGAGAACATCTTCAGCGATTTGAATAATCTGGTTGTATGTACAGTAAAAGATCCAGAGTATTCTCAATACTTTGGCTTTACAGAAGAAGAAACGAAGCAAACAATAGAATATTATGATTTATCATTCAATGATGAAGTGAAATCTATGTATGATGGATATCATTTTGGAGAACATGATATCTATAATCCATGGTCTATCTTGAATTATGCTTCTAGAAAAGTATTAGAGCCTTATTGGGTGAATACGAGCAGCAATACAATGATTAAAAAAGCAATATCTAGCAGTGATGAAGCTTTTGAGAGAGGCTATGAGGAGCTTATTCGAAATGGTAAACTCGAAACCACTGTAAAAATGGATACGAGCTTTTTTGAAGTAAACAATACAGAAAACTTGTGGGGTCTTTTGGTTAATGCTGGATATCTAACATTACACAAAACAATATCTATTCAAGATAGCCTGTATATCATAAAAATTCCTAATCAAGAAGTTCAATTGGAATTTAGAAAGCTTACAGCCTATCATTTGAAAGCGACTGAAACAGATTTGACAGTACTATTTAATTCATTAAAACGTTGCAAAAAAGAAGATTTTGAAGACAGATATCGAAAGATTTTACTCACATTACCTTCTTATCATGATTTGAAACATGAAAATAGTTATCACATGATGTTGCTTGGAATGTGTGCCTGGCTTTCTAATGAGTATGAAGTGATCAGTAATCGAGAAGTAGGAAAGGGAAGATGTGATATCATACTAAAATCCAAGAAAAATCAAATATCATATATTCTAGAATTTAAATATACAAATGATAGTTCAGTTGATTTGAAACAACTCGCAAAATCAGCAATAGATCAAATTAACAGTAGAAGATATAATAGTGAATTAAGTGGAACAGTGATTCGCATAGGACTAGCACATTATCAAAAAAATGTAGAAATTGAATGGCAATAAGAATATCGGATATTATTTCTGATATTCTTTTTTCTATGAAAAAGAGCTGTAACGCTCAAGTATTCGTTACAGCTTTTCACAAGTATTTTCCAATTTTACTATTCTTATTCTGCTTAATTTCTTCGACAGTTCCCGTCGCAATAATCTCTCCACCAAGTTGACCGCCCTCAGGACCCATATCAATAATGTAATCAGAATTTCTAATAACATCTAAGTCATGTTCAATCACAATAATAGTCGCTTTTTGATTAATTAATGTATCAAATACACGAAGTAGTGTTTCTACATCTAATGGATGTAATCCAATAGAAGGTTCATCAAAGATAAAGATGCTTCCATCTTGTACTTTTCCTATTTCTGATGCCAGTTTTAATCTTTGTGCTTCTCCACCAGATAAGGCAGGTGTTGCTTCACCAAGAGTCAAATAACCAATTCCTAAATCTACTAGAACCTGTAGTTTCTCTTTAATCTTCTTACTTTCTTTAAATACATCTAAAGCTTCTAAGATAGTAAGAGACATCACATCCTTAATAGAATAACCATGGTACATTATAGAATCCACATCATTGCTGTAACGTGTTCCATCACAATGTTCACAAGTCGTTTCTATATCTGGAAGAAACTGTATATCCATAGAAATAGTACCAGTACCTTCACATACAGGACATCTTAACTTACCTGTATTATAAGAAAAATCACCTGCACTATATTGATCACTTAATCTTCCATACAACCTTCTTAAATGATCAAATACACCAGAATAAGTTGCGACAGTACTTCTGACATTATTTCCAATAGGGGACGCATCAATCAAATCAACCTTATTGACCCATGATGCATCCAATTCTTTTATATGTTGAGGAAGTACTTCATGATTTAATGAAGCCTTTATGGCAGGATATAACGATTCAAGAATCAATGTTGTCTTACCACTTCCAGACATACCAGTAATTGTAGTAAGAACTCCTTTAGGAATAGAAATATCCAGTGGTTTGACAGTATGTATTGTATCTGTCTTAAGTCTTAAAAAGCCCTCATTAAAAATCTCTTTCTTATTTCTTACAAGAGTTTGATGTAAATCATTGAGATAAGGTCCAATGATAGAATTCTTATCCTGAATGATTTCATCAATAGTACCCTGACTGATTATAGAACCACCATTTTTACCTGCTTCAGGCCCTATTTCAATCATATAATCCGCTTCCTTAAGAATTCTTGTATCATGATCGACCAAAACAATAGAGTTCCCATCCTTAATCAACTCTTTCATAATCGCAATCAAGCCATTTACATTGGCTGGATGTAATCCAATAGAAGGTTCATCAAGAACATAAAGAACACCTGTCGTTCTATTTTTTACAGTACGTGCAAGCTGTACTCTTTGTAGTTCACCTGTTGATAATGTAGAAGAAGCACGATTAAGAGTCAGATAACCGAGTCCTAAAGATAGCAATGCATTCGCATTAATCATGAATTCTTCAAGAATTGTAGAACCCATTTCTTTCACATCATCATTAAGGGTATTGATTACCTGTGGAAGCCATGCAGCCAAATCCTTTAAACTCATCGCACATACTTCAGTTAAAGTCTTATCACCTAGTAATGTAGAATTTGCACGTGTATTAATACGAGAGCCATGACAAGTTGGGCATGGCTCTTCCTTAAGGAATTTACTAACACGCTTCATATTCTTTTCATTCTTGACCTTCTTTAATGCATTCAAGACAGTTGCTTTGGCACTATAGTAAGTAAAATCTAATTCTCCTGCTTCCACGCTCTCTTTATTCTTAGGACGATAGAAAATATGTTTTTTTACCATTGGTCCATCATATACAATATGCTTCTCTTCTTCTGTTAATTCTTCAAAAGGAACATCAGTACGCACACCCATTGCACGACAGACATCTTTCATTAATGACCACATGAGTGTATTCCATGGCGCTACAGCCCCTTCATCAATAGTTAGATGAGGATCAGGAATCAAAGCATCAATATTAATTGTCTGTACAATACCAGTGCCCTGACAATCAGGACATGCGCCTTGTGAATTAAAGGCATACTCCTGAGCACTTAAGCCATTAAATCTTTCACGGCAGATTGGGCACTCAATCATTTCACCTCTTGCTACATTTATACTCGCAGGCACTCTATGCCCGTTAGGACATAAATAATCTCCACAACGTGAAAATAATAAGCGAATAGAATTCAATAATTCTGTCTGTGTTCCAAAGGTAGAACGAATGCCAGGTATATTAGGTCTTTGATGTAATGCTAGAGTACTAGGAACATATCTAATAGAATCTACTTTGGCTTTTTCTCCTTGAGAGATTCGTCTTCTTGTATAAGTAGATAATGCTTCTAGATATCTTCTAGAACCTTCAGCATAGATGACTCCTAATGCTAAAGAAGACTTACCACTCCCTGATACACCAGAAATAGCTACAATCTTATTTAAAGGAATATCAACGTCGATATTTTTTAAATTATGTACCTTTGCGCCTCTTATTTCCATATGATCAATCATACAAAATCCTGCCACTCAAAATGTGATTAAACATACTCACATCGAGATAATGTAAGTTCTCACGAACATTACTTACTATGTCATCGT